>OAZY01000072.1_pt1 | contig 117446 bp, 138 predicted proteins | sample 1494931 | NCBI WGS metagenome assembly OAZY01 (sample SAMEA2579921, study PRJEB22360) | human gut metagenome | biome: human gut; feature: human-associated habitat; material: faeces | place: Denmark | collected 2008/2010 | reverse complement strand
TATATATATTATAAATATATTTGCGACGTATTGTATTAATTTCAATAGTAAGTAAATGATTATAATAAAAAAAGGCCATTGCTGGCCTTTTTGTTGGTTAACCTTGTGCGTTACTATTTTCTTGAATTTTATTCCATAATCCATCGTTTTGTGTTTTTGTCTTACTGTTATTGTCATTTGTCATTGTAATTGCTGTTGCTACTACTGCAACTGCTGCTACTAATACCACTACTACTGTTAACGCCTGTTTAATACTAAAATCCATTTAAGATGAATACCTCCATAAATATAATTTTTTTTGAGCTGATTTATTATTTATGGTGGTTTTTTGCTCTGATTTGCAATACTAACTTCATAAATAGAGATTGCGCTATCTTTATAGCAGTAAAAAAGACCTTTTGCAAGTATTTTTTTAAATTTGTTATAAAAATATTTTTCCGACGATTGGCGACAATAAAATACGGCAGTTGGCATAATTTTACTCCTATACCTGTTTAATAAACCCGGTCCGTGTGCCCAATAATGCATAGGAATTGTTCATATTTTTTGTTGATTTGTCCTAAAATATTAAGTGCTGAATCTTCGGTGAACCTCACCACCTAATTTACTTTGTAAATATAGATGGAGAATACGCACCAATAATTTTATTAATATATATCTTTACTCAAGTGTACCCACGTACCAGGCATTGAGTCTTGATTTGTTCCACAGGCATCTATTCCTGTTCCGTTAACTATACATGGGTCAATTTTTATTTTTTCCCACTTGGCTTTTAAAGTAGTTGTTCCTTGTATAAATGTAAAGGTATTTCCATTAAATTTATTTTTTTCTATATTAATTACTTCCCAACCTTTAAATATATATCCATCTTTTACGGGTGTTTTGATGGTAGTAGTGCTTCCAGCATTACCAGAAATAGTTACTTTATTTGTAGAACCATCATAATTCCCGCCATTTGGGTCAATTATAACAGTTCCGCTATTCGATTGACCTTTTTTTATCCATTGTGCCTGTAATGTAGCATCACTGTAAAATTTATACATACTTGAAGAAGTTCCTTGCGAAAAACAATTAGAATTCCCTTCAGTTACTGCCCAACCTACAAATATATAGCCTGTTCTTTTAGGGGTTTTAATTGTTTCTGATTCTCCTATTTTTTTGGTTATTGTTGTTTTTGATGTCTTATTGTTATATTTACCACCATTTGGGTCAATTGTTAATGTATATTTTTTATTTATATTGTTTGGATTTTCTGGGTCTGTGTCAATTGTTTTTTCTACCCATTTCGCAGTTAAATTTCCGTCACCAGTTCCAAATGTATATTTTTGATTATTCGGATTCCATGTTCCTGAACCACTAAAATCCCATCCACTTAGAATATATCCGTCTCTTGATGGTGTATTAACAGTGTATGATGTCCCTATTAATTGTTTTATTGATGTGATTCCGGGATTTCCATTATACTCCCCACCATTTGGATTGATTGTTAGGGTGTATTTGTTGTCTTTTCCTAGGTTTGTTGGTACTCCTGCAAATGTATATAGTTTTTCTTTTATAGGAATAATATTTCGTAAATTAACACCGTTACTTCCACTGCCGCTATTTGACCAGTAATAATATGTACCATTAGCATCAGTTGTTGCATTGTTGCCTTGATGATATGCTGGATGATTACTTCCCCACCATCCGCCATTAGATTTAACTACTTGCGTATTAACGGCACCAGTTCCACCATTTTTGCTTTTTAATGTAAATGTTGCATATTTAGACAGCTCTGTTGCTGAAACATTTTGTGCTACAACTGTATTAGCTATTTCTACTGTCGCAGATTTGTTAGCCACATGATGATAAGTTGTGGTTGTAGTCGTGGTTACCTTCCAACGGTATTGTCTACGTCCATATACTTCTACCTTTAAAGAATATTGAATAGACTGATTCCCATCAGTAATGGTGTTATCAGAACCGCCTATAGAACTTCCGTTCATACCGTTGTTGTGAAAAAAGTCTGATGTAACAGTTTGTCCGTTTTCAGCCATTGCCCACAGTTTTTTGTTTAATTGTTTCTTCTGCGATGAAGTTAAAGTGTAACCCATATATGCGTTTATTTCTATAAGTGTTTTAGAAAAATCATGTTTATCATCTGATTTGTCTTCTAAAGAACCTTTGTCTCGGAAATAGCTCCAATTCCCAGGGTCTATTGCTGTTGATTGTGTATCCCATTCTTCAGTCCAGTTAAATCTTTCATATGCTTTTAACCTTATTTCACTGTAGACAGGGTCGCATAGATACTTATAATAGCCAGCCTGTGTCATATTAGCATTGATTTGGTTAGCGCTTGTTTTAGCTGGGACTCCTATTGTATAAGTTCCGTTTGTTTGCGTTTTATCAATTGTAAAGTTCTTACTGTTCTCGTTAAACCACGCAGTCCATTGATATCCATTAATGTTATCTTTTCCTTCTATTGAAGTTGACTTAGTGCTTGTAACATTAGTTACCTGTCCTATATTTGCTCCTGTAGTATTAAATGCAGCTCGGTCAGCAGCAGATAGAGAATTATAGCTGGCAGCGGAAATATTAGTTCCCTTATAGTCTTGAAAAATAACTGTTCCTGAAGCAGCTACACATGATATAAGTAAAGATATTTTTATTCTGTTTAAGATTGTCTTAATAGACAAAAAAATCACCTCCTAACTTGTGATTGTTATTAAGTGATTGTTTTTATAATATATTATTCGAATGTTCCTTCGCTTATAACCTTTCTTTCAGTATATCCACGGAATTCTTCTGAAAACTTAATGCTTCCAACACAATAAATTCCAAATGTTTTTGTTTCTAAATCCTGAGCGGAATTGTATCTAATTAATTTATAGCCGTCTGATTCTTTATAGATGCTGTTTGGATTATTCAATAATTTGCTTAAAAGCAGGCAGTTATCTTCCTGACTGTAAGCGGTCTGAATATTCATGTACTTTAACAGCTGATAATGGTTTTTATAATTAAATTCTATTTTATTGTAGTCTATGGCTCCATCACCAAACAAAGCATTATTATCACCTCTTATTGCTATAGAACTAGCGTCAGAGACACCTAAAGTTGTATAGTCATAATCATTGACATCAATACCGCTCATTCCCATCAGTTCTTCATTATCCAGGTCGCAGGACGGAGAATCCAGATACTGTCTTATATTTTCATCAGATACATTAGGATTACCTTCGAATCGAGCATTTCTTACATCATTAGGTGTATAATAATTAACTTTATTTACAATTTTAATTTCATCATTTTTAACTTCAAATACAAAGCCAGTCCATGTATTATTGCCATTCTCATCAAATTTTGTCAAAGTATAGATACCATTATATTTATTATTTCTGGTATTTTCCACTTGCCATGAAGTATCTTTAGCATAGGCTTCTTCAGCCTCTTTTTGTTCTGCCTGTTTACCTGTGTAGTAATCATAAGCAAAATATCCACAGCCACTAAAAAAAACTAGTGCTGCTAAAATATTTAAATAGAAGCCAAAGCCTCTTTTTTTCTTTTCCATAAAAATCTCCTTTAGGTCATGACCTAATTATTATATTACCAAAAATATATTCATAACTATTATTATATAAACTAATAATAGCATATACAATGTTTTGTGTAAATGTTTAGTAGTATTTATATATAATTCAAGTGATTTTTGATAATTAGCTGAAATATTTTTTAGTTCTTTGAAAAGTGAATTTTGTGTACACTGAAAACTACTGCTTTATGCAGCATTTTAAAAATATTCAATTCAATGTTTTTAAATGAGCAGTTTTTCATCAAACAGTATGTTTTCAGATAACAGTTTATAGATTACTCTTATAAGTTTTCGTACTGAATGGCCCTGGGCACATCTATGGGATTTACCCTGTGACCGTTTTAGTCTATAATACTTATTGAAAGTGAGATTGTATTTGCATACTGTAAGAATGCACTGATATAGACTTTTTCTTAGGTAGCGCGAACCACGTTTAGACAATGCTGTTTGAGGAGCGCTGTATTCACCGGACTGATAAGTACCGGGGTCTACACCAGCATATCCCATGACTTTGACAGCAGAGCTGAAGTTATGGATATCACCAATCTCGCTTAAAATAGACATTCCCGAATATATCCCAATTCCGGGAATCGAGAAGATAGGAGAATCTAGTTTAGCAGCTAATTCTTCTATTTTTTTGTCTACAGTTTTAAGCTGACTGGTTAACAGTTCGATATTTTCAATATCATTATCTCCCGTAAATTTAAATTGTATGCCTCACCAACTGAAAGTTATCGCTCTGACATATATTTCTGTATTTCGTTAGAAGTCAATTTTCGTATTTGTGTATTTGCATATTCTTTATATTCTTCAACAGCAAAAATAGGTTTCATTTTTTTACAGGTTTTACCTTTATTCTTTTTTAGGTATAACTGTAAGTCCTCATTATTTGCAAAAATTTTGTAGGAACGTCTTCTATTTTCACTTACTATTTCATAAATACCACATGATTTTTTCATACTGTAATCAGCAGTACGCAAATACATTTTTGCAATTTCTAGTGACTTGAAAGGAAAATTCCATCTTTGCAGACTACGCTTAGGGTCATGTTCAATACATATGCACCGTCCACAAGTTCCACAGATATACTGTGTATGATTTTGTAAACATTCTATCGGATTTAACAATGGTGTAATTCTACTTTCATCAATATAGCATTCAATGCACATTATAGTCTCATCTCCTTTCGGCAAATTAATTAAAAAAATCCAATTATTTCATTTTTTTCTAGTTCAATCATTACATAGGTTTTACAGATATCATTTCCCTAAACTTTCAGAACGTCTTAAAAAATTGTCTATATGTTTATTGCCACAAGAAAACGAAGAACTTAATTTTTTCAAGTCTTCGTTATATTCATCAAATGCTATCATATTTTTTATTCGTTGTTAGTTGGTTTACTATTGTATACTTTTTTACCATTAACCGATAATGTTTTATTTAGACATTTTCTTAATGATTCTCTTTGTTCTTTTAATTCAGAAGATTCTTTTGTATGCTTTAAGACTGTCCCATGAGGAACAATAAAAGCTTGTCTTGTTGGATATACATAATTCATTTTTTCCTCACCTTTGCCTTTCTTGATATAAATCACCTCATATAAAGTATATGTGTAAATCTATTTCTCAAACACATTCTACTATAAAATCAACACTTTTTCAATTACAGGATAGTGTGATTTCGGTGAACTGCCCTATACTTATGAAAGTAGGGGCTTCTAAGGTGCTAACGCACCTGTTTAAGAAGTTTGATATTTAAGTCTCCACCTATTGCTAGGCAATCCAACTGAGTTGTATTTAAAATTTAAATCAAAAATCTTAACTAAACATTCAATACAAAGGACCCTTTCGTTAATTTTTTTGCTTCTGTTAAATTCACAATAATTTTTCTCTCTTGTTGCTACTGAAAAAGTGCCTTATAGAGACACTTTTCAGAAAATCTGAGCCAAATTTTGGAAGTGACTAGTTCCAGGGCTGTGGTATTTGTTTTTGCGTCCGCCACAGTCGGGTCACATCGACCTTCAAATAAAAAATTAGTAAATTATACCAACAAATATTGCAAAATTTATATCTGTCAAATTATTCATTATAAACCTCATTAAAATTAAAAGGAGCAAAGACTCCTAATTTGGATGTAAGGCTTTATACTTATGATGTCATATTATTTATTATCACGTAATCCAATATATATACAAATATTTGTAAAAATGAATATTCCGATAATATAGAAATCAAGAAAAATTATTTTTTTAAATATTAAGAAATAAATCAATGCACATAATATCCAGATACTGTCTGTAACAATATATGTTCTAATCATTTTATTATCCCAAATTTTCTTCATTTTAATGCCCCCAACGTCTTGACCAAGACAGATTTTTCACCAATGTATTTGTATAGTTACTATTTTTATATATATTTCCTTTATATCGATAATATATCTTTCCGACTGACCTACTAACACATCTCTGCCCCTTAAAATAAACATATGATGGTATTGATGAAGAGCCTTCCGAAACCAGTACAGATATCATAGCTGTACCTGCACTGGTTGCTGCTGAAAGTCCCATTCCTGTTGAAGCAGCTAAAAGTAAACCAACAGATAATGCGGCAAATTTTGCTCCGCGCAATGAAATCTTTTCGGTATGATTTTTCCAATTGCAACTCCTTTTACTACGAAGCATAATACCGGTATCATTCTTCTCTAAGTTGTTTGAAAATCCAGAAATAGAATATTTCATCTGAGTTTCTTTTTTTGTAGATTCAATCGTATTATCATTTCCATCCACTTCTGTTTTCGATGTGTTAAGAGTGTACTCTCCATTATTTAATTGAAGATTTTCTATAAATAAAAATTTTTTCCCCTCAATGGTTATATAATATTTTAAATATGCTGATTGCTCAGAAATATTTTCTGCTATTATACTAATAGATGTGGTTTCTATTCCATTAGCAAATACAGGTTGTGAAAATATTGAAAACATCATGATTAACGCCAAACACACGGATAGTAATTTTTTACTTAATCCTTGCATACTATTTCCTCCTCACATTTTTGTGTTAGCTCAAGCTAACCTCAGCTTAACATAAGCAATGTTTTACTGTCAATGCTATGTAATATTGTTAAGAATTGTTAAGGGTTATTAAGAATTACCTCTTACTATAAGCAGAGTGTATTCTTATTCATAACTTAATAAACTTATGTATTTAAAATATTTATTCTTAAAATAAAAGAGCACTAATTGTGCTCTTGTTACTAACATAAATGGTTCACTCTCGTGTGCTATCATCACACTAAATATATTCTATTCCATGGGTCAGTACTCCATCCTTTGATATACTAGCCCATTGAATGGGACCACCCACTCTTCTTTTATCCACTGGTTTTATTGAATCTTCATCGGTATAACGCTGAATATCCGAAAATACAGCCTCTTTTAAGTCGTTTACAGATTTTTTTTGGGATAATATTAGGTCAAAATTTTCATCATGATAATTTACTCCAAATGAGGCATATTTCATATTAAATATATTCGTTTTGTTGTAAGCAACAGGTTTATAATTAGTAAAATTACTTTTTATAAATTCTACAGCTAAACTTTTAATTTCATTTTTATCATAATAAACAATAAAATATTGGACAAATTCGTCTTCCCCTAAAGATACCTTTATGTCATCTAAAAAAGAAAGTGTTGCCTGTTTTAACTGTCTCAAACATTCTTCCATATTTTTACCATCATAAGACTTGCAACACGTTTTCATGATGTCCAGTATTTTTATAGATGAACCATTAGGATATTGTTTTTCATTACAACCGGCGCTACCTATAATCAAAGGATGGTTTTGATTAACTATTATTTTTTGTACCATATGATTATCCTTGGGATTAGTATTCCAAGAATCACTAGCGACAATAGTCATATTCTTATTTTGTGCATGTATAAGTCTTGTCATTTTTGTTTCCCTTTGTACTCTTGTTGATAGGCAAATACCAACAACTGCAGCTTTCATTTAATCACTCCTGATAGATGAACTATCATTAAAAATTAGCTTTCTCTGACACTCCCACCAATAAATTGGTGGGGTTCTTATATACGCAGACTTCCTGATTACTCAAAAGCCAATCAGACTAATCTGTTTCTATAAGACTTTCACTACCAAAGCTGCCTTTGCAACCATTAGCGATAGCATAAAGCCCGTGTCTAGACTTATATGTTTAAATAATTTAAATTCCGATAGATGTTAAATTATAACAATGTTTTAATCTTTCTATTTCTATATCGTGAAGTTTACAAAAATGTTCAAATTCTGCATTGCAAGCCTCAATATTAATTTTGTGTATCTATAGTCAGTATTCATATACATATTATAGCATATATTATTTGCATAAGAATGCTATTGAAATATTTTCACATTTATTGGCAATCCAACCGAATTGTACGTGAAATCTAAATCAAAAATCTTAACCAAACATTCAACTTGTTCTTTTATAATTTTTGAGTATTCATCTATTGGAACATCGAAATATTTAGGAATGCTCTCATACATTTTCACATAAGAAATATCTCCGCCATACAAACATTGATAAGTATAATTCTTTTGAGAATATTCCATTATTTCGTTTAGTACATCAAATTTTAGAGTGCGAACATAATAACCTTTTTGGTCTTTGCTTCCTATTATAAAATTATAGATGCCATTATTATATTCGGGCTTATCAAGAATTAATAGTGTAAATAGTACATAAAAAAAGTCCTTATAAATAATATTTTCGGATAGATTTTGTTCTACATAATCTTCAATATTTGTTTTCTTATACCCTGAAAATAGTTCATTGTTTCCGTGTGTCACAAAAATAAACTGGTTGTTTTTAAATAATTTTGGAATTTTTATTCTCTCTTTATCTTCGATAATTTGTCCTGAATTGAGTATTTTAGAGGCTTTACTATCAGCGAAAGCAATAAGTCCTGATTTTGTATTGTGGATTCCAACAAAACTCATATTTTCCATGTCCTTTCTATAATAGGTAGTATTAATTGCTTCCAAATTTATCATCTCCTGATAGTTTTACTATCATTAAAAATTGGCTACTTGTAGCTGAGTAGTTCACAACATACTATACCAAACATTATTGTTAACATATAGATAAGGATTGTCAATATCTAGTTACTACTTTAAATTTTCGGGGTCATAAATCATTCTTTTTTACTCCTATCCCCCCTTAGAATCCTTTGCAACGAAACTGAAGAAACAAAGCAATGTTTGCAAAATTTATCAAAGCATAAAAAATAGCAAATTTTTCTTTACAAAAAAAAGAAAACTGATAAAATACTAATGCGGATTTTTTATATGATATATTCTGAATCCGTTTGTCATCAATTAGCAAATTGCACAAAAAAAGGCGCTGTCACTATTGTGGAAAATCGCCTTTTTTTGTTTGTATAAAACGAACAACTGCAAAGTATATCTTCTCCCGATTTTCAATTATAGGATAGTGTGATTTCGTTAAAGCTTTAGATATTTTTGCAAAATAGACAAAACTATAACATTATAGTATAATTCTATGTATAAAGAATATATTAGGAGTAATAATATGGTTGATTATAATAAGTTTCCTTCAGTTTTAAAAAACGCATTAAAAAATGAAGGATTGGAATTTCCCGAAGAAACGCAGTATGAATACAAACCTATAATTACGTTTCGAGGAATCCAAAGAGCTCAAGAGATTAAAGATAGCGAAATAGATAGTTTTGTGATATGCTCGGATGATTTTAAATCATATGCAGAACTTGGTAAAAAACCTAGAGGATGTAACACAAATAATGCAAGTTATTATAGTTGTTCGTTATTTTTATCCGAAGAACCGCTCAAAGCAGCTTTTAAATTGCCAAAACCCAATAAAATAATATGCAAAGGGAAAATCATTGATGATTATGGACCAGTATATATTAACTATGATACAGGTCACGTTGATTTGTGGTTATATAAAAATGCAACTCCAGAAAAAAATTTTCACGTAATAGAGAGGTGATAATATGGAAAATATTTTATGTTTTATTATCAATGGTAAAAATTTATATCTTGAAAAGAATATCGTGATTTTTGATATTCCTTTATTATTTGTTTGCATTGACGATTCAAAACAAAGATATTTGGTTTTGTGTTCTGATTCAGAGGAATTAAGATATTTAGTAGCGGAATTAGATTCTAATGTAATTAAAGATATGATTTTATCAAAAATTACGATGAAGGATGCTTTTAAAACTAGTTCTAAAATTTGGGAAGTAGAAAGTCATGATGAAATTGAAGACGATGTATACAAAGTTATAAATTTTATAAATATTCCTGATTCTGATTTGCCAGAAGATGGTGCATATTTGGATTTTATTAATGATGACTTGAAAAAATATATAAATAACTGTCTTGAAGTAACATTTTCTTTTAGTATCGGTCAACAAACTATTCAGTCTATTGCTATTTTAAACAAACTAATTATGAATAATACTGATAATACATTTATTAAAGATATTCGAAATATGGATAAACAATATACTATTAAAGGAGAAAAATTATGTATGAACTTAGCATAATAGATAGTTTTTTATTAGAAATGAATTTTAATCATCAAGAGTTAATGGGGTATAAAGATAAGATATATTTAGAAACTAATGCTCAAGTGTCGTATAACACAAAACAAAAAAATAATGATAACACAAATATCTCACTTGTTAAATTTATAGTTTCTTTTAATAAAAATAATAATGGCAATACTAAAAAACTCTTTAATTTTACATATGGATTTAAAATTGAAGAAAAAAATATTAATTCTAATGCATCAAAAGAAATAGACTTAGAATTAGAATACAAAAATTTAATCATGGGCGAACTATATCCAATGGTGCAAAAGTTTTTAAAAGAATTTTATCAGTTAGGAAATATAGAATTTATTGACTTACCTGAACGTGATGAATAGAATGTCGCAAATAATATATAATATTTGTGACAAAAAAATAAGAGGCTGATTAGCCTCTTTATTTATGTATAATATTATTTCCAAGGGTTTTTAGCTTTTTAACTGAATGGATTAGCTATCATTTTGCAAAGGCTTATTTACCTATATATTGCCTTTTTTCTATATCGCAAACAACGGAGGATGAACTGGATTAAAAAGTTTATCCTCTTTTATTTACGTCATTTTTGAGCAAAAAACTTTTCATCAGTTTCAATAACACCAGATAAAATTGGCACGGGAATATCTTTACAGGCATCTAATAGGAAGAAAAACTTCCTCAATATCCTTGGATTCACCATCTTGATTCTATATCTAAACTTGAGCTCATCACTCTAAAATTATAAAAAATTATATTTTATTCAACTCCATGACTCAGCTAATGGGGATGTAATGTCTTTTATCATAGAAATTAACTGTTTTATTCTATCCTCGATTGGAATACTTTCTTGATTCATTGTTTCTTTAATTTTTACAACATAATCAATGTTATTGTATTTTATAAGCCCTGTCGAAGCCCAAATAACATTTTTGTTATAGAATATTTTTTTATAATTATCTTTATAATAATTATTAAAGCATTCTCTGCTATCGATAGAAATTGTAATTGAGTTTTTTTGCTTCACAGCTATCATATAAGACATAGATAGCTCCCTTCTAAGTTGTTCTTCTTTTGTTAACACATGATGAGAACAGCCTTCTATATGATTATATATTTCGGTACTCATTATTATATCACCTCTTTTTTGTTATGTTAATATCAATAACATTTTCGCTATTTTTTAAATAAATAAAGCGGGTGTATCCCCGCTACTCTCTATAATCTTCTAATATGACTGTTCTTCGTTCGACATTTGTTTCTTTTGCACCATTTGAATGAGTAAATGTTTGTTGTATTTCTAAATCTAACAAGCCATTACGTGCATCAATTGAAATTATATTTACAACAACGTCAGAATTTGTATCATATTCCAAAACAATATTTTTTATTACCTCTGCAATAAATTCTTGGTCGCTATTAATTGCAGTTGCATTATTCTTGACAGCATTTAAAGTTTCATATGAGGCAACCTCTGCAATTGTTGCTGTTTCGTTACGACGGATTACAGAGGTGCCACTGTCCATAATACAAATGACAAGAAGGAAGAGAGCAAAAACTGCTATTCCTCCTTTAAGAATCATTTTCAATATTCAAACCTCCTACTCGACTATTGCTTTAATAGTACATTTTTTAGAACCATGACTAATTGTAATAATTGTTTCTCCAGATTTAAGTGCCTTTATATTCCCTTTGTTGTCGATTTCAACAATCGATTTATCTGATGTAAAGGTGAATTCTGAATTAATAAAATTGTGATAAATTTTTATTTTAGCTTCCTCATTAATTTTTAATTTCATATCGTTACTTAAAATTTCATTGCCTGCAATTATATTAGATATATTACGAGTATTAGGTAACATTTTCTTTATTAATTCATTATTTGTTCCATTACCATATAATTCTAATAAGTCCGTTGTGGCAGCTCTAGTGAAAGTGTCAGATACGGTAACGTCTTTTTTGTTTGTCTCTACAATTAATTTTCCTTTAAGATTAGAATCATATTGGAAGGTATAATTTAAGTTTTCTACTTCAGAAGGAATATTTGGAACTGTTTGCAATGAAGGACAGTTTTCAAATGTTCCTTGCATTGTTACAACATTTTTTGGAATATTGATTACTTCTACAAGATTTAAACAGTTTGTAAATGCATAATCCATATCTGTAATATTATCTGGAAGTATAGGTGTTAGTATCAGTCCGGTACCAGCAAATGCCCTTTTGATTGTAGTTAGCTGAACCATTTTACTCATATCTGTTACATTGAATAGTTTTGTATCGCCATCAAATGTACTAATCATGCTTTCAACTGTTATAGGAAGATTTGAAACATTTTCTAAATTCTTACAATTTATAAACCAGTAATCTAAGTTTTTAATGCTTACACTATCTGAAAATTCAACCGATAAAATTAAATCTGAAATGTTTTTTGTCTGGTTATTTTCATCAGTATAAGTATCAATTAGCCAAGGAGCTATATAGTTATCTTTATTAGTGAAAATCATTGAGTCTCCTATGCCTGTAACTTTTAATCGTCCATCATTAAAGATACCCACAACAATTCTATTATCACCAGTATCCGCTATATTTCCGTCAGCAGCATTATCGTCTTCTATCACATAACCTGATATGTCATAACTTCTTAACAGAGGCTCACCAATACCTAAATTATTGTAATACCATAATCCATCGATATAATCTGTACACATTTTACCTTCTGCATCGAAATGATAGTTATTAGAGTTGATTGTTAAGTTAGCATCACGTGCCATTTTCCCGTCTGATTTGAAATAATAATTATAGTCATCAATCTTTTTCCAAGTATTTTTTATTGCTTTACCATCTTCTCCAAAGAAGTATGAATCTGTATAGTATTTTACAAGTTGATTTTTTTTCATGACATAGTTTGTTTCATCAAAGAAATATATATCGTTTCCAATATTCATAAGACCACTTCTAATATGTCCATTAACATCAGCATAATAGCTTTCATTACTAAATTCAAAAATACTATTTTTTATTGCTTGGTAATCCTTAAAATAGAATTTAAATGTATCTTGGCTAGTATCTTCAGGGTCATGCAAGTCTTGCCAGCCATTTACGGCCTTTCCATTACTGTTGAAATAATATGAATCGTGCCAAGTATTTATTTGTTTTTTACCAGTTTCGTCAAAATAATAGTATTCTGAGTTTATTTTTACTATTTCGGTAGCAGCAATACCCTCTTTATTAAAATAGTATTCGTATCCATTAATTGTTTTCCAAGAGTCCCGAAGTATTGTACCGCCATCTTGTACATAATAAATTTTTCCATCTACAGTAATAAATCCATTCTCTGTTTGAATTACTCCATCTTTGTTAAAATAGTACTTTTCACCATCTATAACTGCAAACATATTTATACATAATTGGTAATCGGAATTTATATAATACTTCTTATTATTAAATATTTGCCAACCTTTTAAAGCACTACCATCATCACCGAATAAGTATTTATTCCCATTGTAATCGTAAATTTCATTTTTTATCATTCCTCGTACTGGGTCAATACAGTATAGTTTATCTTTGTAAGTCACTAAATAATATGGGACTTGTCCGTTTTCCATAAATATATATGTTATACCATCAATTTCTAAAATTTGGTCTTTTCTCATGATACCATCATTACCAAAATAGTATTGATTACCTTCAATAGTGTACCATCCTATGATTCTGATGCCATTATTATCGAAATAATATGTGTTTCCATCAATATCTTTAAAACCGGTTACTTTTTCATAATTATCATCAAAGTAATAATAATTACCATTTATATAAGTCCACCCATGAGCGACTGAACCATCATTTGTAAAATAATAGAGCTTATCGTCAATGGTAACCCATTTATTTTGTGCTAGGTGCCCAGCTTCATCAAAGTAATACAGCGCATTATCAATTTCTTTCCATGTTGATGTGTATAAATTAGCTCTATTTTTATCATCAAAATATTGATAACACCAGTAACCGTCTATTTTTATCCAACTATCGTTTAAATGACCATCAGGGCTATAGGCCATTATTTTTTCAAAGAAGGTCTGATTAAAATCTGTCGTAAAAAGTGTAGTTCCTTTCTTTGTATTGATATATTCTTTGAGCTTTTGCATGTCTTTGCCTGTAAAGGCGAAACTTAATATAGCATCATCTGAATTCTTTTCTAGTGAAGATTTCAAACGATTTGTTAATACTTCGTTTTTATACCAGTTACTATCTTTAGAGAGAGTTTTTACATGTTTATTATTAATATAACGGATAGATTTTTTAATGAACTGTGAGTCGTCTGTATCAATTATATGAACAACCAAATTTAAAGAACCTGTATATTTTTCTTCTGCTAAATCTGGATTCTCTTCGATACCAGAGTTGGTTGCAGTTATTTGAATAATATATTCACCAGGAGTATTCGGGTCAATATCGAAATTAGTAATCTTTAATGTTTCTCTTATTTTATCAACATCAAATCGTGTATCGGTGATAACAATATCCTCCAGTATTTCTTTTTCATTTACTGGGTAACCTACGAAATAGTAGAAATCATGTCCAGATAATTCAGGAGGATAATAATCCATAATATTTAAGATAAAGTTTATATTTGTAGTTAAAGCAACATTTTGAGCCCATACGTCTCGAATCATATGTATTGATGTTGGGTCACTAACTTTATTGCTGTTCATAATTATTTTAACTTTTGAAGCATTTGCTTGAACAGTGTAGCTATTTGCAAAAACTCCGCTTTTTGTTTGTATCCACCCACTATCTCTTATTTGTGTTCCAGAAGAATTATATTCAATAATTTTATATTGAGTAGTGGGAACTGAAATCTGGTAATTTCTGCCTCCAGCAACATTAAAAGTATCAGTCATTGCCGTCATACCAGAATAAGAAATGTTATGACTTGCTATATCTATTAGAGGAATATCTTTAACCTCAACACTAAAATCGTTATATATTTTAGGAATATTTCTATCTAATGAATCATCATAAACTTCATTACCTTTTAAGACTCGTAATTCGCTTGATAAGTCCCCATCTTGAATATCGTCAGACGTAATATTTTGTAAAATGTCTGAAGATTTTAGATTGTAGTTTCGAATATACATGATTTTTTCTTCACCTTTTTTTATGCCGGATATTGTTGGAGCAGTATTCTTTATAAATTTCACAGTTAAATTTGATGTAGTACTTGCTCCAGCCGTATCTGTAACTTTTACTGTGAATTGATAACTGCCATCAAGATTTTGAGTATTGATTTTGTCATTAGAAATTGTAACTTCTTTGGAAGATATCTCCATTCTGAGTTTATTTTCTGCTCCATTTAAAATATATTTACCGTCTTCACGGTCGTTTGCAATTATACCGGATTTAAGCATATCTGTAGTTAAATCTTGTCCAGAATAATATGTTTGTGTTGTTGTAGCAGTAATTTCAGGAGACTTATTTAAAATTTTTAAGTGAAGAGCAGCATTCTCACCATTTGAAGTATAATTACGTACATTGAAATAACTTGTTGGAATATAACCATAATTACTACCTCCATTAGCAACTCGCCAACGATTATATTGATAGCCATAATCCGAAAAGTGCAATCCAAACCAATCTGTTAATTCTGATGAGCCGGCATATGATAGTCCACTATACATATATTGGTAACCCCAATAACGGCTTTTACTACCATATTTTGATACCGAGTATCCTTTACCAGGACCGGTTTTAACGTATGCATTTATTGGTTGAACAATTATTTCTTTATACTCAAGATTACTATACAGGTTGGCTGTATAACCATTTCCAATGTCTAGGTTTATACCTTGTCCATTTCCAACACGTGTATTCGTCACGTATACAAATTGTGAAATAGTTGAATACCCTGCTCTTGAGTTTAAACAACTAACACTTATTTGGAAGTAAAAATCTGTCACACCTGAAGAAACAGCATTTTGAAAATCTTGTAATGGAATAGCGAAATGAAATCCTACATCATCATAATAGTAGTTACAATTGCCATTTTGATTAATACCTGGTTGACCGTATTGAGAAGAACAAAAGCCAGCATTAGCAGATTTATGTAAATTAGTTATTGTTCCTCCAGTATTATAGTCACCGATATCATTGTACTGTTTATTTATTCCTGTAATAGATAAAGAATATAAATGGGTCACATTTTTTTGAGCAAAATTTTGATACCCTTTTGCGACATACCACCCCTTTAAATGTATTTGATTATTTTCAATATAAACCTCATTAATTTCGTATGCTGTTTCTACATTATATCCATTAACATTTTTAATTTCACCAACAGCATTAATTTTATTAATATTTAAAAATAAAAAAAGAATACCGATAAAAAGGCCTACAATTAAATGGGCTGGCGTATATCGACATTCTCTTTTAAAAACATTCATGTGTGGCATCACCTCCAAATACAAATAGCCTAACAATTTAATAGAATTTGGGTCGTATTATATGAGTCGTCTATTGCTTTGTGTGGTTGCCCAATAAAATTTATATTATTTTCTTTCAACGCATTACATAATCCTGTGGGTTTCATTTTTTTATGCATCATATCATAACATTTTTGTAAGTCAAAGTATTGATTACAAAACCAATTATAGTTAATAAAATATTTTTTACAATTACTTTTTATCATTGAAGAATCTGTTTTTGACCAAGTAATGAAAACAGTATCTTCATTGTTTTCATTTGACCATTTTTGGAAATTTGCCATTTCTATATCAAATAGTCGTGCATCTTCAAGAGATTTGGAGTCAATTTTTAAGAGTTTTGACATTTTCTTACTCAATCTCCCATTAAAAAATGGTTTCACAAAAACATCAAAGTTATTATTAGAAAGAATTTTTTTTGATGAAATGACATAGTTATTAGTTTTCTCTTTGAAAATTTTATAATCTATATTGACTTTATGTGCTGCAATATTAATGATTTCTTTGAAATCCCCAGGATTTGCTTCTAAGTCTACTACTATAAATTGCATAATAATCTCCTTCGTTTCAAAATAACACACTAATTATAGCATATATTATTTATAATATAAATAAAAATGAGGATTTATCCCCATTTATAATATATTATTTTTTAGTCTTCCGCATTTTATGCAGTGTGACCCATTGTTTTTTGTACCGCATGTTTTACATAACCATAGTCTTTTTTTTACTAGTCTACAATTAGAAACACTGTTGTGTATGTAATGACAGTTCGAACATGAACTTAAATTATTACTATTAATAAGACCGCATTTTGGACAAATCCATGTGTTTGTTTTTTTAATTTTCAATAATATTCCCCTCCCTAATTTAGTAAATATTTTTTATTAGTCTCAATTTCTTGAAAACCAATTTGTATTAAAATTTTAGATAATGATAAGCTTTTATCATTAATATTTGCAACTATATATTCTGTATCATCATAAATATTTTCAAGCAACTCTAACAAAATATTTAATAAAAAATCAGTAGGCATCTTTTTTGAAATAAGACAATTCAGTATAAAATTATGGTGTTTTACTTCATTTAACTTAAACACTGCTTTTGGATTACCGTTTTTATCATAGATTTCTCTTGAAATTACTTTATTAGATGGCTTTTTTTGAGAAAAATACACATAAGAATCTGGGACATTCCTTTTCTCGCTGAAAATAGGAATATAGTTATAGTAGTTTTCTTTTGCTGGAACTGCGATATCATAACTATAAAATGGCTGCAATCCCAGATTGTCTATGTGATTTTGAATCTGGTTTATCGAATCGTTAAAACACATATATGATGCTAATAAAATACTATCCATGCTACTCCACCATAGGGAATAAAATTCCCGAACTTATTATTTGAGATTGTTCAATTATATTATATAAATTATCGTTGAGTCTGCGATTATCGCCAATGATAAGATACTGTTTACTAGTTAATGTCAGTGAAAAATTAGGAGTATCCATATTTTCTTTATTTTTGAAATAACTTTCATTTGTCTGGACACCATTAATATACAATAAACCGTCTTTATAATTTATTGTCTCTCCAGGCAGACCAATTAATCTTTTTATTACTTTGTTGTTATTTACATCCGCACAAATTATGTCAAATCTATTGAATTCTTGTTTAGTTTTATTTAATACATTCAGTAAAATAAATTGTTTTTTTTCAAAAGTGGGATACATAGAATCAAAATTCTCTAAAACTGCTGGACGAACTACAAAAATTGTTGTGACTAATAATAAAAATAAACTCAATGAAACTGATATTAAAAATTTGAATATTTTTCGTTTCTTTTCTCTTTTCATATTTTAGCTTCAATTATATTCTTAATTGCCTCAATAATGTTGAAAATATCGGTCTGAACATCATAATTGCATAAGAAATATCCATCTTTATTGTCTTTTAGTTTCATATTTGGTGCAGTATTTAAGTATTTTTTTAGTGGCTTTATAGTATGATTAAGTTTTTCAATATTAATAACATAAATTTCCAAGCGTCCATAATTAAAAGTTATAACAACATCATTTACATAATCTTTAATATCAAAATCTTTTCTTTTGTACGAGACATTACCCCAAATATTATTTTTTAAAAAAAAGTCTGTAGTATAATTAAAGTTTTTTTTCATAAAATCAATTCTCGAAGATACTATATCATTATAAGCTTTAAAATTTTCTTTTGACAACAAATCGAAGTATGGGTCATATCCGGAATGGTATAAGTATCTATATATTGTATTTGCATATTGTATGTCCAGTTCATTGAGTAAATTTGAAAAATCTTCTTCTGGGGGAATATTGGGGTTATATTCTTTGTTTTCTATAAATCTTGAAATATAAGAAGACCAGTTTTGTTTATCCATTCTGTTACCTCGTTATTATATTAAGTTCTTTTTTGTAATAATCTTTTGTAGTTGCTTTATAAATACGTGATGATAAAGCTGACATTGAAAATGTAGACGGATATACCTTGCCATCTTTAGTAATAACTAGTGTTTTTATTTTTTCAGGTTTAGTAATTAGTGGTATAAATTTGTTTTCTTTCACAGCATCGAGCATTATGTCCTTGGCATTTTTTGCTTCAAAAGAAATTAATAATTCAACAGCATTTGCAGATATTTGAGCTAAACTTCCCACAATAGTAATCATTTCATTGGGACGTTCATAAACTCTATAAATTTCAGCCATAATAAATCCTCCTAATACTGATACTCCAGATAACCTCCCGTTAATGCGTTAATTAAGGTTTCATTATTTATAATTTTCCACTCTTTATTTATTTTTTGAAATTTAACTGTAACAGTAAAATTACGAGCAGTAATTATTTTTTCAAAATCTTCATTAATTTCTTCGTAAAATTGTTCTTCTTTTAATGAGCTGTTTGTACTTTTTGATTCGTAATAAAAATTCATGATTTTTTTTATGAATTCATTTAGGAAGCTATTAGTATCAATTGTAGAAATTTGTACATCGACAGTCGCATGGCTTGCATCATTTTGACTGTCGGATAAAATTTTATACTTTAGACCTGAATAGATTTTTTCTTCTAGCTTTTTAGAAATTTCTATCAGGTCTTTATTATCATCGGCAGAGGTTTCTATCAAACTATACATTGCTACCTTTTTATTTTTAAAAGATTTTTTAAATGATTTTTCATCTTTATTTTTCCAATATTGAAGTGTCTCGTCGAGCACTTGTACTGGAGACTTTTCAGCAGAACACCCTGTCAACATTAAAAGGGAGCTGGCAACCATACTTATTATAAGAAAAGTTAATACTATCTTTTGAGATAATAATCTTTTTTTGTTTTTCATATAACCTCCTGGTTTATACCTTACACGGCATAATTATAAACATTAAATAAATCAAAATTAAAACAGCAGCAACATAAAAGATTATTTTGAATTTTTTATATTTCTCTGTTAAGTATTTTCGTCTATACCCTAGACGTCTATCGAGACTGATTTCTTCTTTTTTTGGTTTTTTACTCTGAATTTTAGACTTTAGGGTATCTTCATTGAGGATTGCTCGTTTTTGTTCTAGTTCTTGGTTTTGTTTTTGTATTTTCTTGGTTTCTTTTATTACATCCTCTTTATTTAAATTTGCCAAATGTACTCTACCTCCTAAATATCTGGTTGGCATCTAGATGTGGAACTTACAGTTACAACATAATTGCGAAAAAATATTGGAATGTTGGGTTTATATTTAAAAGATGTTGACATTATCATATAACCTCCCATTTGAGCATCTCTATCTTTAAGTCCTTCTATATCACCTGATTGTAATTGAGCTAGCAATTCGTTTTTAATTTCTTCTGGTAGTGTTTTGACATTTTCTTTAAATAGTTTAACAGCAACATGATAACCTGATTTTGTCTGCTCACTTACAGAATAAGGGATACTACAAACATATTCAGTACCGCTTTTCTGTGTTTCCCCAGTATTAGCTCCCGCTAGTGTGGAGAAATCAAGAACTGATTGTACTTGAGTATATATCCAGCGAACTTGCATTTTGCTTTCAAAGAAAAATAGGCACCATAATAAAACTGGTAATAGAACGACTAAAACAACGGTTACATTCCCATCTTCTTTTTTTAAAAAATTCATTTTAATTTTCACCTTCAACAAGAGCTTTTATTACATACGTGTGAGTATGATAAATAGGCCCACCAGATAAAAGTCTACGGAAATTAGAATAGCTTGGAATAATAGATGCCTTATGTGTTCTTACCCCAAGGGTCAAATAACTTCCTTTTTCCCATTCACCATCAAGTTGAACCGCAAGTTGATAATTTGAATTATTTTTAAAACTAGAAATACTGCCTGTTGTGTTTGAAGCTTTCCAGTTTACACAATGATTTAGGTCACTGCCACTACACCAACCAATACCACCCTCAGAAAACCTATTTTCTAGAGTATCTTTTATAATATTTTTTGCATCTTCTTTATTCGTTTGAACTACGGCTGCTCTGAGTGCTTCATTAGAAGCTACAGTTGTTGTGGTTAAACCTTCATATTGAATAAAGCGGTCTGTAATAAACATAACAAGCAATAAAATAATGGGTAGCAAAATTGCCATTTGAACTGCTTCGCTACCCTCTTCATCTTTGAAAAAATTTTTTAACATATTTTATTTTCCTCCTCCTATATGTATCCAAATTGTTGACAAGAAAAAATAATTAGAAAAGAGATAAATAATGGTACAGTAAATGCGATTCCTTCGTCTTTTGAAATTTGAGTGTAATCAGCTGAGATTCTTATTTTTGATAGCAGAAATACTTTTAATTCAAATATTTGATTCTTAAAATTAGTAAATATAGACTTGAGACTTTTTTCTTTTCTAAAAATTCTGATGGATACATATATCATAGAGACAAAAGCTAATATAAAAATAAAGACTATAGATGTTTTAGTAGACCAATCTATAAAGAATGGAAATAGAGAAAAGAATTTCATATCCCCAGGAGCTACTAGTTTTATCTTGTGTAAATAAATTCCAATAAAGTTAAATAAGACAAACATACATAGAGGTACTATGAGCTCTTTTATACTGTTAGTTTGGCAATAATAAAACATACCTAGAAATAAGAGTATAATCACTATATAGTTAGGGAATTTTTTTTCTTTTATATCAATGATTACGCCTAAAAACATAGAGAATAAAGATAATATTAAAAATATTGTTGATAACATCAATGTACCTCCGAATTGTTTTATTCAATACAAAATGGACTATCGTTTCCGCTACAAGAAGAATTATCAGCTTGTCCTTTTACAGTGTTGAAAATCCACCACCCAACGGCAATAGAAACTGACAAAGCGGCAACTACTAAAACTACAGTTTCAATCGAAGCACTTGCATCGGTATTTTGTATATAAGATTTTATATCCAATAACATTTTTTACCTCCTAATGAATGAGGCTTAATTAAATAAGCCTCAATTAATTACCAAATGCTCCACCACTAAATTCACTACCTGCAGATTTACTGCTATTTGCATCTGATGCAATATCAGACGCATCATCTGCTTTTCCTGCAACTAGGTTATAAATAAACCAACCTATTGCAATTGCAACTGCTAATCCTGCAATAACAAATACTATTTGTTCAACAGAAATTGCATCTTCATCTAAAATATAATTTTTTAATGCTTTCATACGCATACCTCCAAAAATTAAATAAATTATATTTGTTTTTTGAAGTTGTTGTTAAAGTGCGGACATTATACACTAGTCATCATAATTGGTGCAATCAATAATGCAGTAATTGGAATAAATATAAAACCAGTTGAGATTGCGGTCGAAACTATCTCGTTTTTCTTACCCTGTTCTTCCATTTTAATCAGGGTTTCATCGTTTATATAATTAGTTTCTTTTTCTAAAATTTCAGACATTTTATTACCATTTTTTATACCAGTTATAACAACAGAACAAAATCTTTCACAGGATTTTGTGGGAAATCTTTGTTTTAGATTAATATAAGGTTTTGCGATATCGTCTTGATTTCGTTCTGTGTCCGCCAAAAATCGTACAAACTCTTTTTTTATATCACCATCAAGAGCTCGTGTTGCAATAATCATTGCTTGACTCAAATTCATGCCGGCATTCATAGCTAATGAGACTCTACTTATGTAGTCGGGTAGTGTCTTATCAAATATTTGATATTTTGTTGACAAGTCTTGTTTTAATCTAAAATCTGGTACATATGAACAAAGACCTCCGATTGCGAGTGTTAAAATACTAGGAATAAACCCAACAAAAATAAGTACCAATATAAATGCGGCAAAAGTACAAATTAAAACAATTCTTCTATATTTATAAATGGAATCCAATGTATATTCACTTTCAGTAATGTCAATCATTTTCTCTATTTCTTGGTTTTTTCTTTGTATATATGGGATTTCTTCCATTTTTTTCATCATTGCCTCTTGTGAAACAAAGCTTGATTTTTTTATTTTATTAATAAGTACCTGAATGTCATTTTCGTCATTATTTTTTGATTGAATAAAAACATATAGTGATAATCCAATAAGGAATATACATATTATCGAAATATAAATCAATAACTCTTTCATACTTACCTCCCTATTTTAATTTGGCAATTTTATTTGATAAGAAGATACCAAATAACAAAAATGATATTGCAATTATTCCGACTAATTCTCCAACTGCTGTTCCATAAAAGTCACCAAAGAATGAGGGATTAATAAATATTACTAGCACTATGAAACCTAATGGAATACCGATTGTTAATTTTTGACTTGTTTTTAATGATGAGATATACACTTTTTGTGTGTTCTTTATTTTTATTTTAGATTGGAAGAAATTATCATTTGCTTTTAGTACTTCAATAATATTTCCTCCTGTTTCTTCATAAACGGAGAGTGTCATTGCAAAAGTTTTAATTTCTTCAATTTGTAAATGTTCATAAGCTAGCATAAAGGATTTTGATAATGGGTAACCCAGATTTAAGTTTTGTTTAACAGTAATGAGCTCATTAATTAATACTTGTGAAGTATTTTGCTCTTTTATGATTTCTTCAAGAGCGTTTGGAATAGTTTTTCCAACACTTAAATGTGCTGAAATTTCATTAATTTTTTCTAGGAATTCTAATGTTAATTCTTCTTTTTTTGTTTCTGCACGTTTATTGACAGCTAGCAAAACAGTTCCAGCAAAAACTAAGCCCAAATAAACCATTAACATTGGACCAGCTTTGAATAATAATTTTGCAATTATTGCCGCAATGATAAATACCCCCGAAGCTACAGCAATACATGTTTCATATTTGTAAGTAATTCCAACCAAATTTAACTTGGAATTTTGTTTATCAATAAAATTTTTAATGTAGCTTTTTTTCTTTTGTTCTTTGACAGAATCTGAGACTTTTGCATCAATCATAGATTTTGTTGTTGCCTTTATTACTTTTTTTAATTCCATTTCGGAAGTTAATGATTGTAAAGTAATAAATACAACGATTAATGTTGCTGTGATGAGTGGTAGTAGTGCAATTATTGTTTTAAATAGAAAATTCATCACTTAACCTCCAATAAAATACGCTTTTCAAAGAAATTATCTGGGAATGTATATCCTTTTTCATTCATTTTATCTACACACATAGGTTTATACCCTTTTGCTTCGAATTTTCCTTGGACTCTTTTTGTTATAGGGTCTACACCTGTTTGTGTAAATTTAAATATGTCTTGTAAATATAATTTCTTTTTATCTACCGCAGCTTTTGGACCAAGTACACCAGCCTCCCTTAGTTTTGAATACCCTTCATTTCCGTAGCCAACAATTTCTGTTATTTGAGTGATTTTACGACTACCATCTTCGAAACGATTAGTTTGGATTATTAAACTTATTGCTGAATTAATCATATTAAATATTGCGTCTTCTTCTAGATTGTTGGTAGAGGGATTAGATAAAACCATTGTTTTAGCTCTTTGCGCAAAATCTTTTGCAGAATTACTGTGTACAGTTGACATTGAACCATCATGTCCTGTATTCATTGCATTTAGCATTTCTACAAATTCACCCCCTCGGCATTCACCAACAATTATTCTATCGGGACGCTTACGAAGCGCTATTTTTACAATGTCTTGTGTAGAAAATCCTCCTTTACCCTCAACATTTTCTTCAACAGTTTGGTAAGTTTCTACATTCTCTTGTTGCAATTTTAATTCTAGTGTATCTTCAATTGTAATAATACGTTCATCTTTAGGGATTGCCAAAGAGCAAGAGTTTAATAGAGTCGTTTTCCCTGACCCGGTACCACCACTTACAATTATTGAAATTTTTGATTTTACTGCAGTTTCAATAAATTTAACCATTTCAGGTGTTGATGATTTATATTTTTCTGCATAAAAACTTAGAGGCTCAACCTTATCTTTAAATTTTCGGATTGTCAGACTAATTGCTCCATTTGCTCTTAGAGGTGGAATTGTAGCACTTAGACGGGAACCATCTTGTAGCTGGGCATCAACATTAGGGTGTGCAACATCTAAAACACGGTTAAGTGGTTCTATTATTTTTTTTGCTACACCATATGCAGCTTCATAATTTGGAAAACGATATGGACTTAGTTGTAATTTACCGTGTTTTTCAACATAAATCTTGTTATAATCTAATACTAAAATTTCATCTATTTCTTTATCATCAAGCAATGGTTGAATCATTCCAAGTCCCAAAATATTGTCATAAATCAATTTTAGATATTGAGCGACAAGAGCATCTATTGGTAGCAATTCTTTTTCTTTTAGATAGTCTAAAATCATTGTTCTACACTCTGATTCTACAACTTTCCTATCTTTTTCGAATAATTCATTACCTAATTTATTGCTCATCATATCTCCAATATGTTTAACAACGCTGTAATTTTCACAGATAAAATCTATTGGATTTTTTGATATCAATTTTTTCGGTTTATTTTTATTTGAAATGTTGGGATTTGTTGTTTTCGAATTAAACACAGAGATATTGTTAATCCCTGAATTTGGTATAGGCATCTAATTCACCTCCGTTAAAAATTAAAAAACCTTTTACTTTTAATTTTTTGCTTTTTCATTGTCCATAGTGGAATTATTTGATGTGCCAATTTTGTTACTGCTTGTGAGTATTTACTCTTTGGAGTATTTATACTAAATGGTGTACCTTTTTCTAATATTTTTCCTAGATTTTCATCGTATGGAAGTTCTGCGACCAAATTGATTTTTAACACACTAGCAATTTTCTCAGCTTCTAAGTCACTATCAGCACGATTCGGGTGGTTGATAACCAAATTAAATTTAGAAGTGTCTACATCAATCTTTTTACATGCATCGATTAATCTATTTACTACAGTAGAAGTAGAAATTGTAGGAGATGATACTAATATAACTTCATCTGCTTGATGAAATGCTTCTACAGTGAAATATGTAAGATTATTAGAAGTATCTGCAATTGAAATATCAAAATATTTTCTAATAGTTTCAATAATAATAGAAATATAGTCTGGTAAAACCTTATTTACATCCATTGGAAGTGCAACTGCGGGAATAATGTATAATCCTGTTTGTGCATCATAAACTGTTAAAGACTTTACTTCCTCCCATGTAAATTTAATAATTTTGTTATTGCAGAAAGGAGATATATCAAACAAGTCTCTATTTTCATTAAATGCTTGTTTTTCTTCATTGGTCATTGAAGTATAAATTTTTTCTTCGATACGATTTACCCAGTTTAATATGGTTGGATAGTCTTTTGTTTCATGCACGCATTTTAATGTGCTAGCCATGGTATCAAATGAAGGATTTAAATCTATAAGACATGTTCTGAATTCTTTTGAAGATGTAAATTTACTTGCTGGGTTTAAATCCATTCCTTTAGCTCTGTTAGAAATTAATGAAGCTAATTCGATTGCAAGAGTAGTTTTACCAACCCCGCCTTTTGGAGAATTTACAACGATAAATTTATTTTTAAAATTAATAAAATTTGTATTATTTTTTCTACTCCCTAAAATTGGTTTCGGTGCTTCTTTTATGTTTTTGATTTGTTCGTTTGAATTAAAAGTATCTGGTTGGTCATTATTATAGGATGTATCTATACTGGTTTCAGTAGTACTGTTAGGAGTATTTGCTTGAACTGGGGGTGTACCCAAAAATGTTTCTCCTTGTGGATAAATCTGTGAGTTATTGATTGCGGGGTTAGGGTCATTCTGTTGTGTTGGGGCTGAAGCAACATTTACAAATGTATTTGGATTCATGGTTGGTACATGGTATGTTGATTGTAGATTTTGCTCATTATATTGAGAGTGTTGTGCAAATTGACTATTAATTGCATACTCTTGAGCTAGAATGGAAATTACAGTGTTTGGCGGAGTAGTTTCATATAATGGCATAATTTGATACTGTGCTAATAATGCCTCATGAATACCAGGGTTTTTAAGTATAAATTTCAGTTTTTTTATATCTCCGATTGAATTTATAAATTGGATTAAGGTCTCTAACTGTTCATTTTGATAAAGAGTATCAGATGATATTAGATAATCATATTCTATATTTTTAATATTCTTTTTTACGTCGTCTATAGAAATATAAGTAGCGACAATAGTATGTCCGAGAAGTAAAGCGGCGCGAGATAACTCTGTTGCATATGGTTCGCTTGATGATAAAATAATAATTTTCATTTTTAAATTTCTCCCTAGCACAAACGTACTAGGGATTTTACCTCCTGTTAAAAATTATTGTGCTTCTGAGTTTGCATCAGTAGCGGTTGATGAAGAGCTTGTATCCAAGAAACCACCTTCATCGATGATTGGTAAATTAATATCTTTATAGTTAATTGGTAATAATGAAATAGATAATTCTCCATTTAGTTTTGCATAAACAATTTTTTGTGATTGTTCTGGTGTTACACTAACTTCTAAACCAGTAATAGAACCTTCATCATCAACATAGATGTTAGAAACATCAATATTTTGATATGTTAAAACTACTTTGTTTCCACTGTCTGTATTAGCACCAATAATTATATTTACTTTATCCCCTGATTGAATACCTGTTGGCAGATTCTCCGCATTAATGGTTAATAGAGTTTTCCCTTTCTCAATTGCTCCACTTGCCTTTTTTGCACTAGTCGCAATATTAGACTTAGAAATTACACTTCCTTTTGTGAAACCTATGTAAGTGTAGTATCCAATAACATCTTTAGCTGAATCCGCAGATAAATAGTTATCGGGTAACGATGCAGTGTCTACTCTCTCTGTTGTGAACATACTTTCTTTAATTTTTGTATTTGCTTTAACATCTTGTGTAGCTACTAAAACTTCTGTTGTATTTCCAACAAAAATCATAAATAGGCTACCAGATAAAATTAACCCAGCGACTATGATAATAATTAAAGAAATTCGTTTTGAAGATTTAAGCATTCTTTATTTTCCCGTTTCAAATTAAAAAGCTGAAGAATCGAAACGGTACTACCTCCATCAATATATCTTCAGCTTTACTTATTTTAGTTATGTCTTTTGTTTGTGGTATATTAGTTAATTTCTTAAATAATGTCAATAAATTTTAGAAAATTTAAATTTTTTTAGTAAAAAGAGGCTTTTATATTTGCAGTCTTCTCTCTATTGGATTGATTTATATCTGCTATTGACTGCATCTGTTGTTTTGATTCAGTTACGCTATCAAGATTTAATAGTGCGGTAATAATAATGACTGAAACTGCTATTACCGCTATTATTTTGATAGACTGGTGTACAGTAAAATCCATTAGTTATCCTCCTATTTTTTGTTTACTCATAATTTCTCCCTCTTGTAATATGTATTCAAGTTCTTCATTTGAAGGTGGCTCTATATCAAGGTATTCGATAAGTACATGCTGAGGAGCATTCATTGTAAAATCTCTATTACGTGAAGATTTTATTATAAACCATCCGGTTGGTTGGTCTGGAAGCCAGTTTTTAAATACACGGTCATTAATTAAGCCATCTTTCCCTATTTGGACAATTGTTTTTTTGATATCATCTTCATCATCTTGACGGCCAATAATTTTCAATGCCGAATTTGCTAATACTGAACGGGGCATGTCAGCAATTTTTTGCGTAATAGTCCAAATAAATAATCCATATCCAGCGGATTGGTCTAAGATAATTTCGAATGGGTTTGCACCGCCTAGATTATCTTGGTCCTCTCCAATTAAAACTTGATTAGCTTCTTCAATGACTAACACTGTTTCGTATTGGTTTTCTGGTTTTACAAAACCGCCGTTACTAACAGCATATTGATATACACTCGATGTAATTAATCCAAATATAAATGAAGAGGTTTTTGTATCCATTCCATATGATTCTAGAACAATAACATCATCTGCACCTAATAAGTCATCTATACCCATTCCTGAATCACCTTTATTACAGAAAATTTTAAAGATTGATGAAAGTGGTTCTCTAAATTGTTCAAGTCTGTCTAATATTCTTTGGATTGCTTCAATTTTATCCCTAGGCATTCCTGCAGTTTGTGTTTGTTGTTCTAAAAAATTACACACATCAGCCAAAGTAACATTTTTACTTTTCTCTGTTGCAGGATATTTTCCAGTTATTGGGTCTTTTTCGTTATACATTACATCTTCATCAAAACAACCAGCACGTTTATAGACTCCTTGGATTGCTTGTCCTAAAATTTGGAAACCACGGTCTCCAAGTCCATAACTACGAATAAAAAGTTCTCGAAGTTTATCAGCATATCGTTCTGTATAAACACCTTTTGGTATTTTCATAAGATTTAAAGAAATTGGTCTAAATTGAGGATTTGATAAAGAATAAAAGCGGAAATGTTCTGGTGGAACTATTTTTGCCAATGCTCTCCAGTCTTGTTTTGGGTCCATGATTAAAAATCTCAGTTTTTTTCCTTGTTCACCTCTTCTTACATGTGTGTAAGCTTCTGCAACTAGTCTTGTTGCAGCTACAGTTTTTCCTGAACGAGATGCTCCAGAAATATAAGCATGATGTAATTCCGAATTTTGTAAACAAAATTTAAATCCTGATTTATACCAGTTTGTTTTACTGTATTTTTCTACATCTGCAACATATCCTAAAAATATTTCTCCATTTTGACGTTTGTTACTAATTGATAATACAGGTGGGTCATCAACAGCAGCTTGAATTCCGCCCACATTTACTCGTGGCGGGTGGCTATATGCAGCAATTTCGTTTGAAAGCAACATTGTTGTATACTTATACGATTCAAATTGACCTGGTATACCTTCTTTTTTTATGGAAGGAGAAAAAACGGAAAGATGTTTAAACAAATAGTCTTTTTCAGTATCACTTGGCTGATATACCTGAAGTGGTGTAGTCAATGCATTTTTATCATGCCAAGCAGTCATAGATAGTGATGATACAGCCGATGCCGCTTCTTCATTTTCACAAGCGACATATATATCAACAAACCACATTCCTAGATTATTACTAGCCATTATTATTCTATTTGTTGAATATACTAACATATCTAATAAATATGTTACTTCTCGGTCTTCCCACGCAAATGTTTTTGCAAAAGAAATACTTGGGCCTAGTCCCATACTACCACTACTACCGCTAGTTACACTGCCGGAAGTAGATGAGCCAACAGAAGACCCCGTATTGTATCCCTCGCTTGTACCATTTGATATAGTCTCACTTGCTCCAACTGAATGACTATTTGTAACTCCTTGTGAATAGGAATCAGTAACTCCAGAAGAAACTCCCTGTGAAGTTCCAATTCCTGCAGAAGCATTTGCACTTTGGGATTGTCCGTATGAGTTGCTTGTTCCTACAGAACTGCTTAATCCAGAGGACATTGAAGTGGAGTTGCTTGTAGAAGTTCCTTGTGAAATTGATGTGCCATGTGAGGTTGATGTTCCTTGTGTGAATGATTCAGAAGTACCTTGAGTATATCCTTCAGAGCTAGAAACGCCATAGGAATTACTGCTGGAATTAGAATAACTGGTACCGCTGCCTGATGAAGTTGTTGTTCCGTTGCTAAAACCAATACCCTCACTTATACCATTTCCATGTGACGTAGAACTTGAACCAGACACGCCTAATATCCCGCCTGGAATACCTCCATTAAAACTTCCGCTATTTGATGTGGATGAAGATACATTAGATGAAAAACTGTTTGATACTCCTTGTGAATGGGATACTGATGAGTTTGTAGTATGGCTTACACCTGTTCCTGTAGAAGTACTAGAACTTGTTCCATGAGAAATACTTGTACTTTGATTAGTACCTATTGAATGACTAGAATTGGTACCAGTGGTAAAACTTTCACCCGTGGTTGTAGAAGTTCCCTCAGTCACGCCATGTGATATACTTTCACTACTTCCAAGTGACTTAGACATTCCTGTTGATAAATTTGAACCAGTTGATGCTCCATAAGATTCAGAAGTACTATTACTTGATGAAAGTGAATTACTGGTACCATGGCTAACAGATTCACTTGTTCCTGTAGAAAAACTTTCGTTTGTACCGACACTATGAGAATAGTTAGTTCCTGTAGAATGCCCAAAACTTTCTCCTCTGTTTGTTCCCCATCCTTCAGATGCCCCCATATTTGCGGCATAAACCATTGGCATAGAAATACCAAAAGACATTGATTTTTGACCGTTTTTTATGGAAGCCCAATATGTTTGTTCTTTTAATTGTGCCTCTTTCCATTTAGATAATACTAATGGGTCTACACATGAAGCAGTTAAAACAAATAAATATTCATAGTCATCCATTCCAAGTAAAAATTCTTCACTTTGCTCTTCTATAAGTCTGTTTTCATTTGCAGCAAAAAGATTAGAAGTTACTCGCCCAGCTGTTATTTTTGGTGTAGGGATTCCTCTTATAACCCGCATATCAGACATGCAACCTAATTTTTGAAAAATCCATCGTGCATCATAAGCTGTTAAGTCTGTATACTCTAAAGTATGAAAAGTCCCAGTTATGCTTCGTTCAACCGTTTTCATTTGGATGTCAGCAAATTTCATTGCTTCTTCAATACACCGTCCAGACACGCCTTGCACGCCATAAGCATATATAAGACCTTCTTTTTTTGGATGGCAGATATTTGCCATGATTTGAATATAATTTATTTGGCCTTGATAAAAACCAGTAATTACACCAGTTTGCATTTCCAGCCATCCTCCGAGTCCTAAGTCTTTTTTAGGAACACGTTTTAATTTGACTAATTTGATTGCTTTAAATACTCTTTCATATTTTGTTGGTGAAACCTTTTTTTCAAAATCAAAGAGTAAATACTGTAGTTTATCGTCTTTTATTTCAATAGATGTATCATGAATTATGATATCATCCATATCAAAATCCTCATCGTCAATATAATTTGAGCGAAGAAGAGTCTTGAAATTTTGTGTAAAAGTCATATCTAACCTCCTATCAAAATATTGATAGTTGTTAGAGATTGTTCATCGAAAATATTCTATTTTCGTACAATTGTTTTTTGTAATTGTTCTTGTCTTTTACGTTTTGTTGTTTTCCCAAATCCAAATCCATAGAATGTCCAAATACGTTTAACTTCATAACCTACATGAGTAATTGGCGTACCAATTATAATAAATTGAATCATCATAGTAATCCATCCTAATGCAGAGTTGTTTATTACTTCTCCAGTTGGTAAGCCTAAGCTGACTCCCATTAAATTTGGGTCTAATGAACTAAGTTTGGTTATTAAAAAATGTGCCCCAACTAATAAACCAGAGTAAATAAATATATTTCTTTTCATTGCTATTATTTGGTTTGGTCTTTCTGGTGGGACCATCTTCCAACTAATGAGTGAAGCTATGACCCCAACAATAATCGCAATACATATTACTTTACCTAAATATGAGTATAGAGATATTGCATAAATAGACATAATGAAACACAGTCCATAAAAAGCTGCTATTTTTATAGCCTCAAAAATTCTTATTCCTAACGTATTGTCTTTGTAGCGAACGGCATCATAATCATGATTAATCATAAATTAAATAACCCTCCGTTCATCATCAACTGTTAAGAATCTCTTTTCTTTGTATTCAATAATTCCAGCAACAGTTAGCAGACCTAATAAAATTATCTGTGCAGAGTAAATTTGACAATAAAAATACACAACTGTTATAGCATTAATAAAAACTGTTGAAATTAAATTAAAAAAATCCCCCAAAAAAAATCACCTCCAGGAAAATATAATGTCTGAGGTGCTTGTTAAATAGTAGTTATTACATCATAGATATATCAACTTTATAATAAAAAAACAAGAATAAACGTGTTTTATGTGATATTTATAGTAATTTTACATTCTTCTTCATTAGAAAATATTTGTCTTTTTTCTAGTTCGTTCAATGTACCCAAAAATATAGTAATTTTTGCATTTATAGAGTTAACAAATAGATATTTGGTGTATTTGTCGATTTGTTTCCTTAGTTTGGTTTTAGCTTCTTTATCTGGAGCAATTATGTATAGATTTGGTGTAACCTTCATTGCTTTGTCTAATTTCTCAAAAAAGTCTTTATCTGTATGATGTGCTAATTCAACTTCCCAATATGTTTTTACAGATTTAGAATGGTCTGCAATAATGTCTGGCACATATCTACGATTATCAGCTAATTGTATTGTATTTTTTGAGGCATCATAACAAACGTTTGCATATCCTTGTCTTTGTAAACTCTTCGCTGTTTCTTTAATGCAATATCCATGTCTCAAGCTTGCGTGGTTATTTAGCATCGTTTGTATTTCCGATATTTCAGGTTTTTTGCCAGTTTCTTTGAAGTATATTGCTTTTCCAAGCTCTGTGAGTTCTAAAAGTTTTATTTTACTGCGTAAAGGTGTCCCAATATTTTGTTCATTTAATATATGCATATTTATAAGTTCATCAATATTTGTACGTATCATTTTCTCTTTAAAATTATTTTTTTCAACAATTTGTGCCAAAATTTCTTGAAACTCACTTAATCCTGTGTCCCCAATTAATTTTAATAATACAAATTGATAGGTATTAACCTTTTGATATGTTTTATCAATATCATATGGTTCATTATTCACATATACAATATCTGTCTCTATGTTTTTTTGTGAAACAGTATTGGAAGATATATTATTTGCTTGAGAATTTAAATTTATATTATTATCTGGTTTGGTATCAGTTGTTTTAGAACTGCTTGGCATCAATGAAATTCGTTGTTCTAAATTAGAAACTTTATTTTTTAAAACTTTGTTTTCTTCTTTTAAAATTAAATATTTTCTTGAGAATTCTTCTTTTAATCTATTTTCTTCTAAGTATCCATTTTGTAATTCTGTTATCATTTTTATATATTCTTGTTTTTGATTAAGTATATTAGTGATTATGAAATCACGCATTTCAACATCAGACATACGTAAAATTTCATTGTCTCCGCCAAGTTGGTTAAATCCATATTTCGCATCACAGCATTTTTCAGCTATAACATTTATTATATTTCTTCTTTTCTTTGATTTAGATATTTCTTTTTTTAAATTACTGTTATATTCTTCGATTTGTGCGGTCAATTGTTTAAAAATAACATCATTTTTGTCGTTTGACATATTACACCTCCATATTTTTAAATAATAATGAATCCATTTGTTTTCGCAACGAATTGACCTCCTTTAGATAACTTCTAAAATCAGTTAAACCATTTTTAGCAAAAGAATAGTAATCATTATTTGAATAATTAGATATTAAATTATTAATATATTCTTGAGTTAGTATACTAAAATTTAATATTGATGAATTATACGCAGAAAACTCTTTTGGTACATTGGTATATCTACTTAGAGTGTTTGTCTTATTGCTTAAAGTATCAAGATACGAATTTAGTGTATCAGTTGTTGAAAGATAATTTTTAGGAAGTTCTTTTATATAACTTTCAATTTTGTCGTCAAAGTCATTTAAAAGATTTAACACTTCGTCACTAATCATCGCGTATTTTCTTTTATAATGAATATCCAATGGAATAGTATATGGTGTACCATTATTATCAAAATCTGTATTAACATATCCTATAATACCTAAACTACTTAGGACTAGTATTACTGTTATTATTATTAAAGGAAAACGTGGTAATTTTTCGTATTTTTGTTTATCACGCTTTTCATATTCGTACCCATTGTTCTTCGAAAGATAATTAATTGTATTTTTATTGGTATTATCTGTTTTTTTCTGCTTTGTTTTAGTAGATTTTTTTTTGGGTTTTTTAGGGGGTTTTTCTTTGTCGTGCAGAGATTCTTCGGAGTAATCTTCAATATCTAAATAATCATCAGATACTAATTCCCATTCTTCAGTTTCTTTTTTAAATAGAGCCATAATTCACCTCCCAATAAATATTTTTAATCAAAATCCTCTTTGGTTTTTTCTTTTAAATATTTTACATTAGCCGTAATTACCTCTCTAGTATAGCTGTTCGTTAAAGCATCAAACTCTGTTTCGCAATGAGTACAAAATGACTTTGTCCTCTGCTTAAAATGTCGTTCTTGAAGGGCGCCTTCAATAAATACTGTATTCCCTTTTTTTAAATATAGTTTGGCATTCTGTGCTTCCTTGTTAAACGAAACAATATAGGGAAAACTTTTTATTTCATTCCCATCTTCATAATTTGTTACTACTATTTTGTATTTAATATAATCCAGATTATTTATAGCACTTCTAAATTTGGGGTCACTATAGAGGTTTCCCATTAATAATACTTTGTTAACACCTGGCAAAGTTGATTCAATTTTATCATTCTTGATTGTAGAAAAATCATTTAATACTAATTCTGTTGTTTCTCCTTTTGCCTTGATATGTGTTATACGTTGGCAATGAGGACAAATTATTTCTTTTGTTTTAAAAGTATTAATTGTCATCAATTGGGCATTAACAGATATAATATAGTCACCTTCTTCCAGCTCAGTTATTGCTTTTTTTATTGTTTCTTTTTTTCTTATACTGACGGTAAGAAATTCTTCTTTTTGTATATCTGTTCTTAAAATTGACAAATCAAGTAATAAACTATCTCCATTTCGAGAAAAATATGGTTCTCCTTTTATAATTCCTGCTATAAAACACTTGTTATAAGACATAAATATTGACACCTCCATAATTTATAACAAAAAAAGGACAAACGCGCAGTTGTCCTATGTTCTTACATATATAATATGATAATCGTTTATTCTGCAAATATTATTTGAGTTTAACTCAATATATAGGTAATTTTAAAAAAAATCAACAAAAATAAATACTTGCTATTAAATTTATTTTAAAAATTATTTCTCACTTAATATCCTCAGATACTTATTTTTGATTTCGTTCACTAGAAGTGAACTACTCGGCTACTTGTAGCCGAGTTTCTTAAAACAATGGTTATTTTATTGCTTTTTTTAATTTATCAATTACACTAGGTTGATTATGGCAAATTAATAATTCATTCTCATTTTTATTAAACCAGTATTCAGTTGTAAGCTCGCTTATGTTTTTATATTTTTCTATTAATTGGAAAAGAATATCTTTTGGCAGTAAGCAAAAAACATTCTCTTTTATAACAGAAACTTGTTCATAGCTTAAATATAGAAATATCTCAGGATTTTTTTTTGCTAATACATATGCGGGCGCACTGGCAAAGTACTCTTTGCAAACTAAAACTGGAATCTTATTATAGGGTATTTTTTTTAAATCCGCTGTCTTTATTATTTGAGAAAAGCCAACCTCTTTAAAAACTTTAATAGGTATTCGACTACTGCGGTATTGTATAAACTCTTTATACTCTTTTGACTTTATTATTCTCTGTTCCATTATTTTTGCTCCTTCTAAATTATAAAGATGTGCTTACTGACTGCAATGATGAAATGATATTTTTAAAGTTACTATATTGATTTTTAATAGTAGTGATATCCTTCTTATCGCTTGCATTTTTTATATTATTAAGAATCGTTAAATAGTCTTCTAAATTATTTTTGAGGTTATCACGTGAGTTCTTCATTGATTCTGGGCACGTAAAAGATTCTACTTCAATTTTTCTATCATTTATGGTTTTTATTGCCTGTGCAATTCCATTAGACAAATTGACAAAATCTGTTTCTGTTACATTACTGGTAGGTTGAATCATCGTGACCATATTTTGTGAAAAGTTAGTTTCTGTTGATATAACATCAGTAGCAATTCTAGCGAGCTTATTTTTTGTATCATATTCCGTCAATGGGATATTACCAGAAAGGTCTGAAGTAACATTAGAATTGGTACATCCTGCAATACTAAAAATTAAAAATAATGCGAATAAACAATTAAAAAACTTATTTTTCAAATTAACACCTCTACAAATTGAACATAAAAAGAAATCTTTATAATATGAAGTCTTTATCTATTCCATTTATAACTTTATCATAGTACATATATCCTATATCAAACGTTCCTAAACAATATGCAGGGAATGTATATGTTCTAAGAGAATTTGGTTCATAATATGCCTGTGTCCATAATTCGCCTTTATAATTCGGCTTTCCGATTAAACATTCAACTATTAAATCAGGTATCATATTACTTTCTCTAAAATGTCTTTGACTTTCTTTGGTTCCAAATTTAGCTCTGTAGTATGGAGCTAAAACTGATATGAGTTTTTTTCTAAAATTCATATATCTTGCGTTTATATTCATATTAAGATTGTATTTGAAAAATAATTTTCCATTATATTCAAATGTTTTCATATTATTTTTAACTAGTTCAACTACTGTATCATCTGCATATAGGTTTTTAAAATATTCTTTTACTTCTACATAAATTGGCAGTGCATTAATATAACCATTTTCAGATATTTTGCTTATTAAGTTAATAGCACTATCATATTGTAAAATATGACTCTCATCTTCATACAGCTTTAGCTCACCTGAATGTATATACTTTTCTATATCATCATATGATAGTAATTCTTTATATAGATTTTCGAAAAATATTCTAGGCATTTTATTGGTTGCTTTGTATTGTGCCTGACAAGATTTTGAAGCAATCTGTAATTTATCTAACATTAATAATAATTTGTAAGCATCCTTATAAATATATCTTACACTTCCACCAAATTTAAAATAAGATAAATGCTTAACCTTTGCATGAGTTGTTACTGGAATAAGATTACTTTGGGCCAAAAGATTTGGTAAAGAAATAAGCGCTGGAATATGGTCAAACCGTTTGTCTTTTTCAAATTCATTAGGAACAAAATGATTATTTATTATATTTAATATTTCATCAAAATCTGCTGAATATGAACCGCCTTTTTTTTCCTGCCAGACAAAGTGCTCTTTTACTGCCGAATTAAGATATATTTGTGTTAAGAATTTGACATCTTTTAACAGCAAATTATCCGCATTTTCACGAGTAAAAGGTTTTGTATATAATGTTGTTGGCTTGTTTTTTAAGGATGAACTAGAATTTCTTAATCTTACAGCGATTGGTTTTGCTAGTATTGGTATTTTTTTTCCATCAATTTCTCTCACTAGTTCATAAGGAGTTTCACCATCTTGAATTTTATAGCTTTCTAACAACCATGAAGGAAGTCGTCTTAAAACAAGTGTGTTTAATCCTCTTGCTTGTTCTAAAGTAATGTATTGATATATTGTTTCAGGAATAGCTTTGATTACATTTGGATGTAATGTATTAAAAAACTCAGGAGATAGATTCTGTATTTCTTTTTTTGTTGATGTCATTATTTTATAATAATCTGTTGTTATTAAAGTCATAATAAATCCCTTTCTATTTAAAGCATATAAGTACTTATTTAATTTTTTTATTATTTTATTTTTGATATATTAAATATATCACATTTAATATTTTTCGTAAACCTCATCACCTAATTTACTTTGTAAATATGGGTGGAGAATACACATCAATGATTTTATTCAGACTATCCGTAAAAGCTCTCGCTTTAGCTACGGGGAGTGTCAACGCTATACCCTATGTTCTTTTGTCAAGTTGCCATAGATAAATAAAAAAAGCAGGTGATTACCTACTTTTTGGGGAATGTTATAGAGACACTAACGGTTGGTGTTGATTCAAATACTCCTTCTAAATGTTTTTTGTTTTTAGCATAATATTGTTTGCTTGCTTCAAAATAAGCATCTAGATTTATATCCAGATATTCTGTTTTACCTTTTTTTGCTAGTTTTTTAACTAAGTTTTGACGAATTTCTTCATTATCTGAAAGAAATAAACTTCTCTCAGATTTGACTTTTATTTTACCAATTTGAGGAAAATATTTTTCAGTTTGTAACAGTAAATGGTCATCTATCCCTTGTTCCTTATAATCATCGATAATATCTTCACCTATTGAGAGTGTTAGTAAATCATTTGTTTCTTTGTATGGCTTTAATTCGGAATTGTATTCTTTAGTAATTTGTTTATATAACGAGATAATAGTTAGTACATCTTCAGTATTAAGTGAGGGATTTTCGTTTGCTATTTTGCTCGCAATATTTTCATCTCTTTTTTTCTCTGTAAAAACACTTATCATTTCTTTATTTTTTTTAATTGAATTGATTTTTTCAACAATTTTTCTATCTAATTCAAAATTTTCCATGTTACTCTCCTTTTCGTATATAAATTCAACCTAAATATATCATATATTATACAAAATTCAATTTTAATTATATAAATTAAAAAATATTATTATAGAAAATACAAGAAGTTTCATACAAAATATTTCATCATTTATCTTTTCACCGCTCAGATACACAAACTTAAATTTCTTGCTTCTTTTTATTAGTTCAGGTTTTAAAGGTATTCTAATTCTTTTCTTTGAAAATGGCATAAAGATTTTAATTCCTGTCGAGTTAAAACAGTCTAGAATTATATGTGATACAACCCCTACAAAAAAACCAACAAAAAACTCATAAAAATATAATTTCATAAAATTGGGAATTAACCAATAAAAAATATACACTAAATATGCAAATACAACCCATGTAATTGGATAATGGGTTACACCTCTATGACCATATAAAAAGTTTATTGATTTGGATAGTATTTTTATTCTTTTTCCTATGGCTGATTGGGTCGAGTCTATGTCTGGAAGAATGGAACCTATATAACTTCCAAGAACTACTATTGCATAATGTGATAAGGTCCCACAGTTTGCTATATTTTGTGGTGAAATAATACTTGAAGTTAATATTCCATAACAGATTCCCGTATTTTTATGACATCTGTAATTCAATTATTTAAAATTATACAGGTTCCTTTCAGATTGTTTATGATTTCTTTATAAATTTCGGTAGTGTTTTCTAGTTCTTTATGGTTAACAAATAACTGACATGTTATATCATCAATGCTTTTAAATGGTTGAGAGATATCACCTTTGAATACTATCAAATTATTGTTTCCATCTATTAATCTAATAGTATTTTTATGATTATCCAGTTTTTTAGTGTTCTCAATAACTTTTTTTGAAAATGAATCTAATATTTCAGGAGTTAATTTATCTGAACTAATTAAATTTGGATAAATATCAGTTTCTTTTGTGTTTTTTTGTAATCTCTCGAAGAACACGTTTTTTCTAGCTTTTGAATAATCTCTATTTTCGAGTATTTTTATAGATTCTTTTAAGGAGTTTATTGCTGTTGATTTTGATAAATTGAATTTCTTAGTCATTTTTTTCCTCCAAATATATTATTTGTTTCTCTAGTGATTGAAAGTCTGATAGATTTTTATCTGTAAGCATTAATGCTAATGCATCTGCTTCATCATAGTTTATTCCTTGTATATTAAGCTTTTTACATATATTTTGACGTACCAGTTCTTTAGAGGCATTGCCTTTACCAGTTATATTTTTTTTAATATTAGTAGGCGGAATATACTTGATGGGATAATTAATAAATTTCTCTATCACCATTCCATGTACTTTCATTAATGTTTCTGAGCTTGCTAGAAACTCTTTTTTGATAAATATTCCTTCAGCTGTAAAACTTTTAGGTGGATATTTTTTTATGAAATCATTAATATAGGTAGAAATGTATCGCATTTTTTCAATTTGCCACTCCACTTTTATTTTTGATTTCTTTTTGAATTTAGAAAAATTCCACGAAGTAATATAAATAACTTTTTCCCCTACTAACACTACACCGGAATTTGTAGAAGATAAGTCTAGGTAATAATCGAACATTATTTATTCCTCCGAATAGTCATAAATTTCTTTTACTGTTTCACCATCTTTCATAAAAATATAATTTTCTCGAGCATATCGAACCAAATAATCTTCATTTTTTAAATTATTGTATTCTTCAATAGTTTTTTCATTTTCAACTTGAACTTTTTGATAAGTTTTATTAAGTTTTTCATATTCTTTTTGATTATTAATAGCTGTTAAATGTATAGAAACTAAATTACTTATGAAAAAAATACCAATGATAAAGTATATTATTGATAAGTGCTTATGTATAATAATTTTCTTTCTATGTTTTGCCATTTTAAATCACCTTTTTAATTTTTTTTGTATATAATCCAGTAACAAAATCATTATGTGTTAAATATAAAATTTTATATTTATTCTTCTTTGCGTATTCTTCTCTTTTTTTATCCATAAAACTTTGATATTGTGCATTTTCAAGACTGTGATATGTATTAGAATCATATATTTTGTAATTATCTTGCTTAATAAGTATCATTAATTTGCTAAATGGTATTTCAATATCGTAATGCATTGGAATACCGCTTAAAGGGTTGTGTACGGGCAGCGTATCATAATATTTGAAGTAACAAATATTATTTCTTTTAAGATACATTTTTAATTGTTTATAGTGCTTTAACTTATCGGTGTATAAATTCTTGCTTTTAGATAAGTGATACCCAACTTTATTGCTGTTTAAAAAGTCACAGCAATCAGCAAATTCTATTTTTGTTCTTTTATCTCTGTAATAGAATACTTCTTTGTTTGACGATTGAAATACTTTAATAATCTCCACTTCGGGGTATCTTTTGTTTATAGACATTTGCTCTGTAATGATTTTTTGACGATTAAATACATGTTTTTTCACTGATTTACTTGAATGATTTAATGTTTGTTCATACATATAAGGAAATTTAATAAGATAATCCAGTATATTTTTTTTATTAAGTTTGAATTTTAGATATAGAATCGTATGTATTGGGGGAGCATATTGCAATTTCCCTTTATTCTGTAATTCGTTTATTTTGTTTTTACAGGAATTACAAATTATACGCTTATTATAAATCCTAATTTTATTTCCACAGATAGCGCACATTCCAATATTTTGATTTTTTGAATATACTGTTCTATTTTTTTGAGTCGAATTTTGTTTTTTACCTGTATATTTTCCCATAGCCCCTCCATATAGTGTTATGACGCTAGTCAAAACTAGCGTCATGATGATTTTAGATTAGTAGGATACAAAAATACTGTCTTCTTCATTAAAAGTCTCTTTAATTTTCTTTACTATATTTTTATTAGATTCATCAATTAAAGTAGTATCTTCACAGATTAAAGATGCTATTACTTTATATCCTGCTTCTCTCTCTGGAATCACATCTGCAACTAGTTCTACTTTTTCATTACCAAAAGAAAAAGTAACATCACTATGTCCTCTTTTTTGATATGCTGAACGTTTTACTGTCTGTAAAATATTAAGTAAATTACTAGTTGTCTTTTCAATATATCGATTTGTCATAAAACCCCTTCCTTTCATATAATCGTATATTTAGCATATGAATTATAGCATATAATATATAATAATCAAATATATAAATAAAAAAATTGGATATTAAAACGACCTCAAAATTTTATACTTGTGAGGTCGCTTCAATATCTATTTTTTGCTTTCAAAATCTACTTTTCCGCTGCAATGTCCGCTTTTTTAGCTACAATGTTATAGTTATTGTTTGTTAGTTTATTTGGGCGCTCCTAACGACTAAAGTCAGGTACTATTATGTGGGTGTTATGTATCACTGATTTTTTCCCACATATAAACAGTATAATAAGGCATTAAGTTATTATGTGCACCACTCCCCCCGGTTTCACTCGTTGTAAAACTGTGAGAGTGAGTTCCAGAAGAAGATATATCAATATAATTTTCACGGACATACCATCCAGAACAGTTTCCATCATAAGGGTTATTACTATATAGTGGCCAACCGTGGTAATTGTCTGTATAAAAAGCAGTTCCATAAGCATTTGATGTATTTTTATTATAACCATGTGAGTGGTATCCATCAGTTGATGTTGAGCCAGTATGAGAGTGTATAGGTAATTCATCATTTGTTAATGTATGCGTTTTTTCTCCGCCTGTATTTCTAGATTGGGAGAAATCATCATCTGTAGAATCAACCCCAACTAAACTCTTGCCTTTTGCTGTTCTTTTCCAAGTTCCACCATATACAGTAGCCGGGTCGATATCAGTAGTTAAAGTGATTACATCTCCTACACTGTAATAGGTCGTTCTTTTTAAAGAATCTAGAGTAGCGCTTATTTTATCTAATTTTTGTTGTGTAGTTCCACTGAATGTGGTAGGTGTTTTAGACGCATTAGACGTTTTTTCCCAATAATATACGGTAACATATGGTTGCATATTATTGTGTGCTTGACTTTTTCCTTGTGAATTAGTTGTAAAACTGTGATTATGTGCTCCAGCTGAACCAATTGATGCATATCCTTCAACTAACCTTCTACCGCCAGCATTTGTGGCTAATCCTTTACCAGATTCTGTTGTCATAAAATATGCACCGTAAACATTTGATGTTCCATAAATGGAATAAAATGAATGCGAATGGTTTCCTGAAGTATTGACAGTTCCTGTATGATTATGGGCAGGCAAATTATTGGACGTAAGTGTAGTTTCTTTTTCGCCTCCTGTATCTCGTACTCCTATAGTAGAACTTACACCGATTAGGCTTTTTCCAGAAGCAATTTTTGTCCAGGTACCACCATATATGGTACCTGGATTTTTATCTTCATAAGTGATTTTAATATATCCTAAATTATAATATTCTTTTTTTTCTAGCTTATTAGTCTCTTCGCTCCATTCATTAATTAGATTATCAACTGTAGAGGCATTTACTGAATTCAATGAGCAACTTATGATTATAAAACATAAAAAACAAGCAGCAACTATTTTATTATACTTCATATAAATACCTCCTAATTTCCGACTTTTTCCCATGTATATACACCATAATATGGTTGCATATTGTTATGTGCTGTACTACCGCCTGTATTGTTAGTTGTAAAACTGTGCGAATGATTTCCAGCATCATAGATACCATGGTATCCTTCTTTTAAATGGTCTTTAGAATGAGAAGCTGGAATATATGGATTACCTGCAGAAGTATCACTTGTTGAGTAAGCAACCCCATATGTTTGTGCCGTATTAGAATTAAACGAATGACTGTGATTTCCGGCATTATTTGTTGTACCCGTATGACTGTGACGTGGCATAGTGTCAATTGTTATATTTTCAGTTTTAGTTCCACCAGTCTTTCTAATAGTATTAAAATCGGAATCATTTTCATCTAATCCAACTAAAATTCTATCTGTAGCAATTTGTTGCCAAATTCCTCCATATAAAGAAGAAGGATTAGTTGAATTTGTTGTTTGAATTACTGTACCAATAGCGAAATTAAATGTGTTTTTTGTGTCTTCTATTTGTTTAGCAATATCGCTGAATACAGCATATAATTCTATAACTGCATCATTTGTATTTTTTAAATTTGTCACGTTTTGTTCATCATCTAACTTAACAGTATTTCCAGATTTTGAAGTATCCCAACCAACAAAGTCATAACCTGATTTAACAGCTTTTAACGCAGCACCAGATGTTAGTTTTTTAGAAGTGTTGTAAGTATGATTTGAAGAACCTAATAGGGTAGTACCATTGTAATATTTTACAGTATATGTATTGGCTGTTGCAGTAGCTGTTAAAATAACATTACCTGCCGGTACAGTGAATGCATATGTTTGTTTTGGTCCATCTGGCAATAAGCTTGTATTAGACGATATCCATTTATTCCAATGATATCCTGTGGCTGAAGTCGAAGTTACATAAGCGTTTGTTCCGTAGTATGCAGTAAATGTATCAGTTACTGATGTTATTCCTGTTCCTTTTGCAACAGTTATTTGATATTTGTTTCTTGAATAATAAATGTTAATTATACGACTTCCATCTGGAGATATTGTTGTAGTAGTGGATGAGGTTGTGGAAGATGCGTTATCAAGTCTTGTTTCTTTATACGTAAATCCAGTAAATGTTTTTCTATATGCAGATAAAGTAATGGTTGCATCTGATGTACCTGTATATTTTTGTGTTGAATTTAATGCATATGTAGCACCATCTGTATTCATTAAATAATGATTTACTGAATAGCTTGTTGAAGTGTTAGCTCTCCAAATAGCGTAAAGATTTACAGTTCCGTTATGTGTAGAGGTTAGGTTAGTTACACTAGCACCATCTGTGTAATTTACTGTAGTTCCGCCAGAAGTTGTAGACCATCCTACAAAAGTATATCCTGTTTTACTCAAATTCAAAACTGAGGTAGTTGTTAGGCTTTTAGCACTATTGTATGTATGGGAAGAAGAACCTACTTTTGTATTTCCGTTATAATAATTGACTGTATAGTTGTTTGCTATCCAATTTGCAGTCAATGTAGTTTGACTAGCACCAAACGTAAAAGTACCTTTATTTGTAGCATCATATGTTATTTTACCTGCACCTGTTAATGTCCATTGATTAAATCTATAGCCTGTTTTTGTTGGGGCATTAATAGAAATTGTACTGTCTGTTGTTCCATTTATTTGTGTGTTGTTTGTTGAACTATTATAAGTCCCGCCATTTGGATTTATTGTTAAAGTTTGTGTATTAGACCGCCAAACAGCATAGAGCTTGATTACTGTTCCCTGAGTTGCTGTCAAATTTTTTATACTAGCGCCATCAGCATAATTTACAGTGGTTCCACCAGAAGTTGTAGACCACCCTGCAAAAGCATAGCCGGATTTTGTTAATCCTAAAGCTGATGCTGTAGTTAAGTTCTTAGCAGTATTATAAGTATGAGAAGATGAACCTTTTTTAGCACTATCAGAGTAATATTCTACTGTATAAGTATTTGCCCTTGCATTAGCTGTTAATGTTACATTTCCAGCTGGCATTGTAAATGAATAAGTTTGAGCTGTGCTATTGGCTAATAATCCAGTATTAGAGGAAGTCCAATTAACCCAAGAATATCCAGTTGTTAACGTTGTTGTAACAGACGCACTGGTTCCATAGTATTTTGTAAAGTTTGAAGTTACTGTATTAATTCCAGTTCCTTTATTAACTGTAATTGTATACTGATTTCTTGAATAATAAATATGAATTACACGGCTTCCGTCTGGAGCAATTGTTGTTGTGTCTGAATTTGTTGCTGTTGATGAGTTATCTAATTTTGTGTCTTTATAGGTAAATCCTGTGAATGATTTTCTATACGAAGAGAGTGTAATTGATGAATCTGATGTACCAGTATAAGACTGTGTAGAATTTAAAGTATAAGTAGTTCCATCTGTATTCATTAAATAATGTTTGACATTAAATTGTGTTGTTGCATTAGGTTTCCATAAAGCATATAGCTTAACAACACCACTATGAGTGGCAGTTAAATTTTTAACACTTGCTTCATCTCCATAAGTAGCAGTAGATGCGGATGCAGAAGTTTTCCATCCATTAAATACATATCCTGTTTTATAGATTTTTAGAGCAGATGCGCTTGTTAGATTTTTTGCAGTATCATAAGTGTGGTTAGAAGAACCAACTTTAGTATTTCCATTATAGTATTCAATAGTATAAGTATTTGCTATCCATTTAGCAGTTAATGTAGTTTCGCCTGCTCCAAATGTAAATGTTCCTTTGTTATTTGTATCGTAAGTTATTGTACCTGGTCCAGATTTAGTCCATTGGTTAAATCTATAACCTGTTCTTGTTGGAACTTGAATATTAATATGACTATCTGTTTTTCCAGTTATTTTTGTATTAGCTGTAGTATTGTCATATCTACCGCCATTTGGATTGATTGTTAATAGTTGGTCATTAGCTGTCCATACAGCATAAAGTTTTACTACTCCACCTTTTGTTGCTGAAAGATTTTTAACACTTGCTCCATCTCCATATGTAATAGTTGTTCCACCGCTTGTTGTTGACCATCCTTGGAAAGTATATCCTTGTTTTTTGATGCCTAAGTTTACTAATGAAGTTAAGTTTTTAGCAGTGTTGTAAGTGTGAGTTGAAGAACCACTCTTTACTCCGTCAGAGTAATATTCAATTGTATAAGTATTTGCGGTGGCAGTTGCCGTTAATGTTATATTTCCAGCTGGTACAGTGAATCCATATGTTGCATTTGTACTATCTGCTAATAATGAAGTATTAGAAGAACTCCATTTATTCCATGAATATCCACTTGATGCAGTAGCTGTTACTGATACATTGCTTTGATAATATTGTGTAAATGTTGCAGATGCTGATGCTACACCAGTACCTTTTACAACAGTAATTGTATATTTATTTCTAGTGTAATAAAGATTTAAAACACGGCTTCCATCTCCAAGAATTGTTGTTGTATCTGAACTTGTTGCAGTTGAAGAACCGTCTAATTTACATGAATTATATGTAAATCCTGTATATGTTTTAGCATGGTCCTTAATAATGATATTATTATCAGTTGGCCCAGTTAAATTATCAGTGTCTTTTAATGTGTATCCGACACCATTTACGTTCATTAAATAGTGTTTAACTGTATAATTAGTTGTTTGATGCTGTGTCCAATGTGCAGTTAATGTGTGGTTACTTGTTGATGTAACTTTTGTTCCTGCAATAATTTGAGTATTACCTAAATGCCAACCAGCAAATGTATAACCATCACGACTAGGTGTAGGTAATGTGCCATATGTTGAATTGTATGTTACTTGTTTTGTTGTTGGGCTAACTGTACCACCAGCGGGGTCGAATGTAACTGTATATTGGTTTGAAGTCCATAATGCATATAGTTTTACAGTTCCGCCATTTGTTGCAGTTAGATTTTTGACGGTTGCACCATCATTATATTTTTTAGTACCACCGTCTGTTAAAGCCCAGCCACTAAATGTGTATCCAGTTTTTGATAATTTTAAAGTTGATGCACTTGTTAGGTTTTTATCTGTTTCATAAACGTGTGTAGAAGTTCCGACCTTTGTAGTTCCGTTATAATATTCAACATTATAGTTATTAGCCGTCCATTGAGCATCTAAGGTAAAGCTTTCCCATCCGTTAGGAATAGTTGCTCCAGGTTTAAATGTATATTGAGTATTGTGGTGAGCTACCCATTGATTAAAGGTATATCCAGTTCTTGATGGAATAGAAGTAGTAATTTTTTCTCCACCATTAAACTTAAAGTTTTGTTCTGTTGGGCCACCCGTCCCACCATTTGGATTAAATGTAATTGTATAAGTATTTGCTGTCCATACTGAATAAAGTTTTACAACAGCATTATTTGTTGATGTTAAGTTTAAAACTTCTTCGCCATTTTTATAAATGACTTTAGTAGAATCAGCAGTTTCGCTCCATCCAGCTAAACTATAACCAGTTCTCTTGATTCCTAAATCTACATCAGTTTTTAAAGCTTGTTTGCTGTTGAAAGCATGAATTGAAGAACCTGCTAATGTCCCGTTATCATAATATTCAATCGTATATTTATTAACATTCCATTTAGCGATTAATGTGCTATTGGATGTGATTTTTACAATTGAATCTTTTGTGATTAATTCATTTCCTAAATACCAGCCAGAGAATCCATATCCTTCATAAGTTGGGACCGGTAAGATTCCATAAAGAGAATCATAAGTTACTTCTTTAGTTGTAGTACCAACTGTTCCTCCATTTGCATCAAAGTTAATAGTGTATTTATTAGCCGTCCATTTAGCAACTAATGTACTGTCTCTTGTAATTTTTACAATTGAATCTTTAGTAATTTGAGTGTCATCTAAGAACCAACCATTAAAAGTGTAACCACTTCTTGTTGGTGTAGGTAGTGTGCCATAAGCCTTATCGTATGTTACTTTGATTGATGTTGGATTAACCGTACCACCAGCAGGGTCTAGAGCAACTGTGTAAGCGTTCGCTTGCCATACTGCATATAATTTAACCACTCCATTAGTAGATGATGTTAAATTAATAACACTTTGACTATTTTGGTATTTTACAGTTGTACTGCCATTTGTTAAAGCCCAACCTTTAAATGTGTATCCAGGATTGTTTAATCCTAATATTGCAGCGGAAGTTAAGTTTTTAGCTGTATCATATATATGAGAAGAAGAGCCTTTTAACTGACCTAAGCTGTAGTATTCAATTTTATAAGTATTAGCTTGCCATACTGAATATAATTTAACTGTGCCATTAAAAGATGTAGTTAAATTTTTAATGCTTGCACCATCAGTATATTTTGCAGTTGTTGCTCCTTCTGTTAGTGTCCAACCTTTAAATGTATATCCAGTTTTTTTAATGTTTAAAGAGGATGAAGTAGTAAGGTTTTTAGCTATATCATATACATGAGAAGAAGAACCTACTAATGTTCCATTGTCGTAATATTCAACAGTATATGAATTTGCATCCCATACTGCATAAAGTTTGATTACTGCACCATTTCCGTTTGTTAAATTTTCAATGTTTTGACCATCATTATAAACGGGAGTCATTGTTTCAGAATTGGTTGCCCAACCTTTAAATGTATATCCAGGTTTTGATATTTTTAAGGCTGCTAAAGTCGCTAAATTTGATTCTTTATCAAAAGTGTGTGATGAAGAACCTTTTTTATAACCATCTGAATAATATTCAACTGTATAAGTATTTGCAGACCATCTAGCGGTTAAAGTGACATTGGAAGTAATTTTAACAATTGTACTGCTTGTAATATGTTGTTCACCTAAATACCAACCATTGAAAGAATAACCTGTTCTAGTTGGTGTAGGCAAAATACCAAATGTTCCATCATATATAACTTCTTTACTGATTACATCAACATTTCCGCCATTTGCTTCAAATACAACAGTATATTTATTTGCTTCCCATTTAGCTACTAATGTGCTGTTTGATGTAATTTTTACAATTGAGTCTTTAGTGATTTTTGTACTTCCTAAATACCAACCTTTAAATGTGTATCCAGTACGGGATGGGGTTGGTAATTCACCGTATGATTGGTCATAAGTTACTTTAATTATTGTTGGATTAACTGTACCACCTGCAGAGTCTAACGTAACTGTATAAGTGTTAGGAGTCCATACTGCATATAAGTCAATAGCAGTGCCTATACTTAAATTTTTAACAGGTGCACCATCTTTAAATGTAACTTTTAAGTCTGTGGGCGATATTGACCAACCTTGGAACATATATCCTGTTTTAGATAAATTCAATTCAGCAATTGTTTTTAAGTTCGAATCTTTATCATAAACATGAATAGAAGAACCTACTTTTTGAGTTCCATTATAGTAATTGACTGTATATTCTTTAGCTTTCCATACTGCGTATAAGTTTTTATTTCCATCAGGAGTTGTTACAAGGTTTTTAACGGTTTCTCCGTCTTTATATTTAACAGTTGTGCTTCCCTCTTCAGTAGTCCAACCTTCAAATTGGTATCCTGCTTTTTCTAAAGCTAAATCTTTAACAGTTAATAAAGGTTCAGCTTTATCATATGTGAATTGGCTTGTACCATAAACTTTATTTTCACTTATATAGGTTACAGTATATTTATTGGCTTGCCAAACGGTATAAAGATTAATATTTGCATTATTTATATCTGCTAAATTTATAATAGATTGTCCATCTGTGTAAGATGGTTTTTTATCCGAGTTCGATAATCCCCATCCAGCAAAAGTGTATCCAGTTTTATCAATATGAAATGAGCTGAATTGAGGTAATAAGTCAGGTTTATCATATGTAAATGTTTTTGAACCTAATTTAGTTGAACCATTATAAAAGTTAATTGTATAAGAATTTGCCTTCCATTTTGCTTTTACTGTTATGTCGCTGGTTATCTTAACAATATCAGTGTTTTTTAATTGTTTATCGTTATCGAAGAACCAACCTATAAATGTATATCCAGTTCTTGTAGGTGTAGGAAGAGTTCCATATGTAGAATCATATGTCACTTCTTTATTATGTGGAGAAACTGTTCCTCCATTTGCATCAAAGGTTAATAAGTAGGTATTTGGTTGCCATTGTGCGTATACTGTTTGGGTCTTATATTGAAAATCATCAATTTTTGTTCCTCCAGAAGCTTTTGTATACCATCCTTTAAAGGTATAACCTGTTTTACTTGTATCTGGAATATTTACGTCTTCACCCTCAAAGGCTGTTTCAATATAAGTTTTGTCTCCAACGATAAAAGTTATTGTATATGTGTTTTGGGCCCAATGTGCATATAAAGTTGAATTACCGTCAATTTTATAAATGTCACTTTCTGTAACTTTTGAACCATTTTCTTTATCTGTATACCATCCAGTGAATGTATAGTATTGTCGTGTTGGCGTTGGTAATGCACCATATGCTGAATCATATGTTACAGTTTTTGTATTTTGAGGTGTTGTTCCCCCGTTGCTGTCAAAATTTACAGTATATTCATTAGCTTTCCAGTTGCTATATAATTTGAAAGTTGAGTTTTCTTTTTCTGTTAATCTTGAGGTTGTACTTCCAGCGGTATAAAGAATATCTGATAAGTCAGTCCAACCTTTAAAAGTATATCCAGTTTTCTTAATACCAAATTCATTAATATCTTTAATTGTTATATCTTGGTTATATAAATAAGGGAAAGTACCTAATAAAGCATTATCATGATAGTATGCAACATTATATTGAATAGGGTTCCAATGAGCATAAAGCGTATGATTTCTATTAATTTTTACTATGGATTCTTCAGTTATTTTAGTTCCGCCAATTACTTTTGTATACCAACCCTCAAAATTATATCCAATTCTTGTTGGTACGGGTAATGTTCCATACTTTTCGTTTGTAGAAACGATTTTAGAAGTGGAAAAATCGGGACTAATTTCACCACCGTTTAAATCAAAACTCACTTTTACATTTAAACGAATATTGTCACCTATTTCATAGTCGTCGTCCTCTTCAGAATAGGTACTACCTCCTATGTTTGTTTTGATTATTTTCCAATCAGTAGCTACTATAGTTTCTGATTTCGTGTTACTTTCGCTAGTATGTTGGTATAATCCGCTAATTATTATCCCAGCGCAAAGTATGATGACTAACCAAGTAAGTGCTTGTTTAAGACTAAAATGCAAAATTCCACCTCCATAAAATATTTATATAAAGGAGTTATAGTTGATTTCGATTTTTTTTACCGTGATTTTTGGGCAAGTATACTTTATTTATGGGCTATTTTCAATATTTTACCAATAAAAAAGGAAAGTATTTGGATTGTGCATTATGTTTTGGTGATACTTATAGTGTTTATATAGGATTCCACGTTTTTTGACTTTTTCCATGATATAAAAAAGAGGAAGAAAAACTTCCTCAATATTCTCGGATTCACCATCCTAATTCTATATGTGAACTCGAGCTCACCACTCTAAAATAATAAAAAATTATATTGATTTTGATATTACATAGCTATTTTTTCCCACGTGTATACCACATAATAAGGCATTAGGTTATTGTGTGCTCGATTCCCACCAGTTGAGGAAGTAGTGAAACTATGGGAATGACTACCAGAGTCACTTCCGTTTGTCATACTTTGTTCGTTTTCGTTATAAACAGGAATGGCATTAGTGCTCGCACTTCCCCAATATGAGTCTGCTCCAACATTCCAAGCACTTGGGGATAATCCACCATTTATACTTCCATCTGCTTTTGGTGTACTTGTGTAGTTTATTTTATGATTATGATTATAGCTGTTTGTTGTAGTTGTACCTGTATGTCCATGAATTGGCATTTCTGCAATTGTTAAAGTGTGTTCTTTTTCTCCTCCTGTATTTCTTACCTTAGCAAAATCATCATCGTCTTTGTCGTATCCTACAAGGGTTTTTCCGCTAGCAATTAATTGCCAAGAACCGCCCATTGTTGAAGAAGGATTAATGTTGGATGTGGATTGAAAAACAAAGCCAATAGGAACTGATTTTGCTTCTAGTGCCTCAATTCTAGCAATAATATCAGGGTCTTCCTTATAATGAGCATATAAAATATGTAAGTTATCGTTTACTACAATTGTATCTGCTGTAACTTTATTTCCACCGTCTTTTTCCGTATACCAACCATCGAAAAGGTATCCATCTTTTGTAGCTGTAGGAAGTTCACCATAAGCTTTTCCAAATTCGATGGGTTTCATTAAAACGTCTGTAGTTCCTTCAAGTGCATTGAACATAACATTTTCTTTTTTTGTAACTGTTTGGTTATTCCATATATAATCAGCAACATTATTACTTTCATTTACATTTTTGTTATTTAATCCAATCCAAAAATTTATAGCTAATGTCCCTACAATGAGTACAAGAAGGAGTCGAACAACATGTTTTACTGTAAAACTCATTTATAAACCTCCTAGCCTATTTTTTCCCAAATGTATGCTGTGTAATAAGGCTGCATGTTATTGTGTGAAAATCCTTGTCCTGTATTGTTTGTTGTGAAGCTATGTGTATGATTTCCAGAACTTGAGGAAGTAGAACTTCTGCCCATTATAGCAATCCGCCCTGTATAGTACCCACCGTTACTTTGCACACCTTTAGTTGAAAAACCGCCAGTTAGTTCATTGTAGCTATGGGACCATTTAAATTTATGAGAATGTGTACCACTTTCGCTTGTAGTTCCTGTATGACTATGTGATGGAATTTGTTCAATTGACAGGCTTGTTTTCTTCTCGCCACCTGTTTTTCCAACTTTATTAAAATCGCTATCATTTGAATCAATAGTAACTAAACATTTTCCGTTGGCAATTCTTTTCCATGTGCCACCATATATTGTTGAGGGGTTAGTGGCAGTCTTAGAAATATAAATGTATCCAATTGGAAGTTGTTTATTTTCGAGTGCTTCTAGGCGCTCCTCTAAGGATAGTGCATAAATTTTATTGTGATTAAGTTCAGTATAATTTGGTATTAGGGGTATAGCCAATATTATTAAAAGAAACAAAATAATTTTCTTTTTTAATTCAATATATCTTTTCATCATGCAACACGCTCCCATATGTGTACAACATAATATGGCTGCATATTATTATGTGTTTGGCTTTCACCACTTGAGTTTGTAGTGAAACTATGTGAATGAACAAATTCACTATTTGTAGTAGTATCTGCATAATTCCAATCAGTATTTACTAGTATTCGATTGTAAAAATATCCACCGCTTCCATTCCAGTTACTACCTCTAAATCCAAACGTACTAGGATTTCCCCCTTCCTGACTATTGGGGTACAAAGATGTTGAATGAGAATGAAGACCAGCAGTTGATGTTGTAGCTGAATGATTATGAGATGGTAATTGATTACTAAGTAGGCGAACTGCTTTTTCTCCCCCGCTCATGCCACTATTAGATAGGCTACTATCACTTTCTTCAACTCCAACAATGCAGCGTCCTTTTGCGGTTTCTTCCCACGTTCCGCCAAAATAAATAGAGGGGTTTTCACTAGTGGTCATATATATTATAGAACCTATTTTATATAGTTCATTATTTTCTAATCTGTCAAGTCGTTCAGATATGGATTCTGCTGAAACAGGAATAATTGAATTTAAAAAGAAAATACTTAGTAAAAACCACAAAAAAACTAATTTAATCCTTGTTTTCTTTATATATAAAATACTATCACCTCCAGGAATATTCAAAATACAATCAAGTTTGCTGAATTATATATTTTTTTAATATTTTTTACAACAGCAAACACATTTAAAATCTGATTATCCTCTAAACCACTGCATATATCATAATTTGCATGAAAATCGGAACGTAGGCAGTACACAAAACCATGCACCGTAGGGATAACAGAAAAATAAGCTGTCTGAATAGTTTTCTGGTATAATATATGTACGAGGAAAGTGACAAATTAAAAACTGTGGAAGTGAAATGATAATGCACCCTAATTTTTGGTTAATAATGTTTTGTACTTTTATAGTTTTTGCTGGAGGATATCAGTAAAAAAGGAAATAGATAAAACGGGGAATTTAAATGTTGGATGTTGGAGAAGGGACTATTAGCCTTAATATAGTAATGCAAGAGGTTCTTGCGTCTGTTTTTTTGATATGCAAGAGGCACTTTCTTGAAAAAAACTTGGTTGAATTATAGACTGAAAACACGGAGGTGAAATACATGGATTTTGGAGAACAAATTAAAAGCATTCGTCAAAAAGAAAAATTGACACAAGAACAATTTGCTATGAAACTGAATGTGAGTAGACAAGCTGTTTCAAACTGGGAGAATAACAAAAATCTTCCAGACATAGGAATGCTTATTTTGATGTCTGATGTGTTTCAAATATCTCTGGATTATTTGATTAAAGGAGAAAATGAAATGAACAACATGACAGAAAAAGTAATCAAAGACGGAAGTGAAACCAGAAGAGCCAAGTATAATATGGTGTGTTCGATTATAGGGATTTTCTTGATTTTAATTGGAATTATACTACTTCTTGTGAAAGGATTGTCGGTAGAGTATATTGATGCACAAGGAGTGCTACATGAAAATTTCTTTCTTGTCCCAATCGGATTTTTATGCGTGTTTAGTGGTTTGATTTCTTTTATTACAGTTGGTATAACTACAATTTTCAGCAAATTAAAAAATAGGAATTCATAATTATAGTTCTATTGTTAACCTCACCACCTAATTTACTTCGTAAATATAGATGGAGAATGCGTACCAATGATTTTATTCAAGGCAATTTTTTCTTGAACGTGAAACTATTATTCACATGGGTTGTCAAATCCCAGTTTGACAATTTCACATCAATACACACAAAACAGTTAGTCTTAAGATTGACTGTTTTGTGTGTACCCAAAAAGGAGTGTATCAACAGACAGGTCCCCTGCTGGATAACACATATTACTGAGGGCAAAATATAAAAAAACCTTAATTACGGTATCGACACACCAGGTGGTAAAAACAGTCTGTTGGCTGTATAAGAAAAAATACCGATAAAGCCCTAAAATAAGGGATATATCGGCATTCACCAACTGATTAACAGATAATCGGATTTTTAACCTGTTTTTACATATAAAACTTCAGCTTTAAGGTTCTAATTAACAATTAATTGATTCTAAAAATTTTGAATATTCCTGGTATTCCATCCTTGCAGTCTCTTCAGGAATTTTTTTTAAGTTTTTTTCAAGTTTGCCATAGCCTATTCCAGCAATAAAAATTAAATCATGTACAATAAGAAACTCTTTATTAGATTTTGCTTGAATTAATGCAATATGTTTTGATGGAGAGTACAAATAAATATCTTTAATATTGAATTTTTTATTATTTCTATATCCTTCCAGTTTATATGCTTTTGCTTCTTTTGCATTTTTTAAGTTTATTAAAAGTTCTTCTTTTGGTGTTAGTTTCCTTGGTTCGGGATAAAAATTACTCAGCGTTGCTCACCTCGTTGCCATCCATATCAACTGTATGAGAGATATTTGTAAAATCAAAAATATTGGCAAATTTTAATTTTGATTTGTTTTTTTCAAGTTTTTTAACTGTAAATTGTTCAGTGAATTCATCATAAATCTTATCTAATCCTAAATATTGTAGTACTTTTTGCATTCCTTTATTATTAATGTCAAAATCTTTGGTCCAAAAATTTATCTCATATACTGCAAATGGTTCTTCTTCGTCAAAGTCGTAATAAGCCATTAGCCAGTAATCCTCTTTTCCAAATTCCCGGTTTGTAGAATCGCCTGGGTTATACTTGTCTCCCAATTGTTCTTGAAAAAATTCCTGCTCAGTTTCTAAGTCCTTAATAATTTCTTTATTAGTTCTTTTATCTGATAATATTTCTTTAACATCATCTGCATATACATAACCCCAATATATATAGCCGATATTTTTATTTGTTTTTGCATCTGTTGTGTATGTTAATATACATCCATCATTTTCTTGATTATATAGTTTTGTAGATAAGTAGTTATCAGAGAAGTAATTTGCTGGACTAGGGGGTAATTCTAAAACAGAATTTATTTTTATATATCTAGTTGACCAGAGTAAACCTAAAAATAAGAAAAATGCTAGTATATATAGAGAACACGTTTTTATTTTATTGCTATCCATTATTACCTCCTTTTAATATGTTAATTATAACATATAATATACATAATATCAATTATACTTATAAGAGTTTCTATAGTTAAAAAATCAGAGGATAAACTTTTTAATTCAGTCTATTCTCTGGTGTTTTAACTATAGAAGACATAGCTAATTATTTTTAATACTTCGTTATGGAATAGAATTTGGAATACCTTTATTGAGTATCTTTTTTTGTCGAAGCATGGTAAAATAAAAAAGTCCCATTAGGGACAGGAGGAGCTTTATGCCTCAAGTTTTAAGTACCAATTGCTTTAAGTTGGCAGATATATATGTTCGATTAGGTTTACTATTGTTATCATCAATCCAAGAAGATGTATGCAGAATTTTTAACACTAGTGATTATACTGCTTATTATTCGCGAATTGAAGAGATAACATGATAGTTGAACCGAAAGAACATACGAAAAAAGGAGCAGCTACCAACTGTCTCCTTTTTCTGTAGGCTTACTATGCCTCATCAATCCACCTATAGTATATCACACGCTGTAAAAATGTAAACTTAAAATATGATAGAAATGACAAAAATAATATAAAAACTTTTCAATAGTATGATATTATACTGTAGAGAAAGGACAAATATAGTAACGATTACTGAGATAAACTAATCTCTAGAAATATTATACGAAATCGTGCACGAGGCACTCTTTCATATAATTGTAGTTCTTAGGTCAAATGTCTCTAGTATAACTTTTCAACAAGTGATAAAAATTTAATAAAGTAGTTTTTTGCTTTTTTTATTATTCATTAATCATTTGCCTTTAGATTTTTCCACTCTATTGAGCATAATTCATACAGTAGTCTTCCAAATTCTTTATTGGTTTGGTTTTCTCTGAAATTTATCGTCCACTTTGGGGTAGTTTTTCTATCATAATATATCCAAATCCATCCATTAGTATATAATACATTTTGATAATGATGTAAATATCCTTTTGAATCGCCGTCATCACATAAACGTAAAGATTGTTTTACATCTTTATCGGCATATTTAACTTCAATGCAACCGTATGCATTAGAAGTATTACCATTGAATTTATAATTTCTATCAGTAATAACGAAATCGGGAGTCGAAATAATATTTTTAGGTACTATCCTTCCATCCGCCCCTTTATTCCACGTTGATGTATCGATAAGACCAAAAACATTTTTATCTAAAATTACATCAAATACATAATCGACAATATGACTATAAGCATTTTCAACACTACTCTTATTTTCTGCGTCATTTAATTTTTCAAAAAAAGTTCTAAAATTCATTTTTTTACCTCCATTACTAATAGCACAATAAAAGGAAACACTAGCTTCCGTAGTCACTAATGTTTTCTTTAGTGTTTGGTTTGATTCTTGCATGCCAACCGTACGCACCCGAAGTCGTACATGCATTTCAAGTTGATACGAGCCAAACCTCGTATGTGAACCTCACCATCTAATTTACTTCTTAAATATAGATGGAGAATGAGCACCAATGATTTTATTCAACATTCTAAAATTTAGGAAATTCTTTTCTAAATATAAGATAAAATGGCAGTCTAATAATCCACCAAATTACTTTAAAAGTAAATTTAATGCTAAAACTCATTAATTTAAATGTAAAATATAATAATATTCCAAATAAAGTCCACCAAGGGGCTAACAAAAATAAGCAAATAATTCCCCAAATCCAAGAACTTTCAAATGAATCTTCAACTTTGTTTTTAGTATATTCAAAAAATTCACCAAGATAATTCTCATCTTCATCAAATACTTTCATTTTATTGTCCTTTCTTATAAATAAAAAATTTACCCCTCATCTAATACTTTTAAGTTCTGGCTTATTTGCAGTGAAATCATATCACCATAAAATGATTAAATTGACTTTTCCTATACTTCTTAATAATTAGTTCCAAATTTAGTCTTCGTCATATAAATCTACAATAATTATAGCATATTTAAAAAAAATAAGAGATAGGAATTACCTATCTCTTATTTAATTCTTTTTCTACTGCACTAATTACTAATTTTGTTAAATATTCATTAGCTGCTTTATTTGTTGTTTGGAAATAACGTTGATAAACTGGTTTCCCATTTTCATCAGTATCATTAGTTTTGTAACCTGGGTACGCTAAGTAGAAATCATCAGGGTCAGTATTAGATTGTCTAATAGTAATAAATGGATGAACCATTAATGGCGTAGTTACTTTTACTGTTCCTAATACACCATTGATTGGTGAACCAGAATCATCAAGAGTAATTTTGATGTCAGTAATTTGAATATCTTCTTCATTATAATATTCATCACTAATTTTACCGTCATAGCTAGGTGCATTATTAAATGCATCTAAAACTACTTGATTTAAATATTCTCTTGCTTCCTTAGAAGCAGGATAGTATCTATCAAAATAAACAGGTTTCCCTTCGTCATTTGTTTGATTAGATTTTCTAGATGGATAGCTTAAAAATGGTCCATTTTGTCCTTCAATAATTGATAAGTTTGAATATTTGAATAATGGAGTTTGTAAAAATGCTCCACCTAAACGCTTATTATCATCATTTTGATTTTTATAGGTGTATACTCTTACTTCTTTTGGTGCTTCAAAATTTACTCCTTCATTTTCTTTTGCTGCAGTATTTAAAGATGTGTTTAAAGTTGCCATGTATTTTCTCCTTTTCATTTAAATTGAAAAAAGATATGCGGCAAATTAAATATAATCTAATTAATCGCATATCAATTCGACTGCATTTTAACATCAATATCTAGAATGTCAATGAATTTTATTAGTGTTTTTAGTCTAGAATTTTTTATTCTCTATTTATTGTATAAAGAAAATGTCGATTTAATAGCAAAAGGTAATTTGAGGTAAGGACTTAAGATATAATGCCCGTGCCTCGGTATACATATTTTTTCTATTTTATAATAGCAAGTGTTGTATATAATTTTCTTGATATTCTATCATGGTAATAGTAAAATTTGGTTAGTACAGAAGGAGATTGTTATGAAATTTAAAGAGAAAATATCTATATATTATACATCCTTGACCCCAACTGAAAAAAAAATATGTACTAAAATATTAGATAATCCTGAAATTATTATAAAAAATTCAATTATTGATGCTGGAAATAAATGTGATACTTCTAAATCTGCAATGTTGCGATTTGCAAAAAAATTAGGTTATAGTGGGTATAGCGAATTTAAATATGCCATTAGTGAGGATTACGATTCAAAGCCAAATGATGAAACTACTGATGTAAATGAATCATTTTTGAAGAGAATATCTTCACTCTTTGCGGAATCTGTTTATCATTTAGGTAATTTGAATTATGAACTTCAGTTACAACAGTTAGCTAAAATGATTGATGAATATCCATATGTAAAATCTATAGGAATCGGAAATACGTCTTTTTGTGCTAATCAATTGGTGTATTCACTATATTCATATAATAAATTTATTGAATGTGTTGGAGATTGTATTCAGTTTGATTATTTAAAGAACTGCTTAAATAGTGAGTATCTATTAATAATATTTAGTGTTACTTGTTCTGAAACTAAATATTTAGATTTAGTTAAAACAGCTAAAAATAAGGGTGCTAAAATTATTGTAATAACAATGAATAACGAACACAAACTGATTTCTTTAAGTGACCTGTCATTCATTTTACCTTCGCAAACATCTCCATTGCAAAATAAAAAAGTTTTAAAACAGCTAGATAATCGTACTATGATGTATTTTTTTGCAGAAATAATATCCTACTACTATGGTTTACACTTAGAAAAAAAATAAGCAGTAATGCTTATTTTTCTTTATGATAAATTCCATAATCATTAGGAACATATTTAAATTCAATATTGTCAAATTTATTGTTTAAAAATATTGCCATATTTTTTATTCCTGGAGCTTCACATGTCATATGATTTACTATAATTAACGGTATTTCATTGTCCATAGCCCATTGTACAGCTACCCAATTATTGATACCATCATCACTAACTATACAGGCATCAATATCATATTTTGACATGGTAAATATATCTGTACATGCCCCAGTTCCAATTCCTAACCTATTAATTGTTTTATTAGTAGTTCCAATTACTTCAATACCTGCTTGATGATATGGTTCTATACACTTAATAACATGGCTTATTAAATCATCAAAACTCATTTTAATATTATTTGCTATTTTTATATAATCATATGCTTTCATTTCTTTAAAATTAAATCGTAGTATCTCTCCCCAAGAATCACGTACCCCATATTTTGGATACAAGTCCCATAAATCATGACATCGATAAATAGTAATATTGTGTTTTTTGAGTAATTCTTTTTTCTTTTTTTGTGCTTCGATAATGGGATGTGGTAAGTTGGTTGAAGCCAAATAAAAGGGATTTTCATGGCTAATAATGAAATGACAGTCATTTTGAATTGCTTGATAGATAATATCGAGTGTTGCTACCCAACATACAATTGCTTGATGTATATCATTATTTTCATTTCCATATAGTATATGGTCTTTGGTGCAATCACGATTAACCCACTCACCTTGGGTTTCTAAATAGTCTATTACTTCCTTTATTTTCATTTTTCCTCCTATATACATAAAGAATAGGTATATTACCTATTCAGCTTCTTCTAAATCCATTTGTTTATCATAAGTTTTCATGAATGGAATAAAAATAATAACATTAATAGCAAACAGGATTAACCAAATGATTATTGCTCGATAATCCATTGTAGAAATAAATGCATAAACTGGTGCTGGTAATGTCCAAGGTACTGACATGCAAGTTTTAGCCATTAATCCCATATCAGTTGTAATATAGAAAACTATGAAGTCGATTGCTACACATAACAAACTTGGAATGAAAGTTAAAATATTTAATACTGTTGGTACCCCAAATACCAGCGGTTCATTAATATTAAATAATGATGACGGTACAGCTAATTTTCCTAATGATTTTAATCTTTTGTTTTTACAGATAAAAATCAAATTAAATAAAATTGCTAGATAAACAATTGCTAGACCAAAAATAAATGTTCCATTTCCTGCAATTATATTTGGTATCTCTTTACCAGCATTATACGCTTCCAAATTAGCAACTAAATTCCCCGTAAAAATAGGTGTTGTTATTGCACTTACCATATTGTCACCATGAATACCAAAAAACCAAAAAATAACAGTAAGTAATATAATAAATAGCATTGATGGTAATGATGATGTTGCTGAAATTAATGGTGAAAAAATTGTAAAAACCAAATTAGTTAATGAACTTCCAGTAATGTTTATACATAGTTGGTTTAATCCAATAAATAATAAAATATTTATGACCATTGGCAGTAATACTTCAAATGGGCCAGCAACCATTGGTGGTACTCCATCAGGCATAGAAATTTTGATATTTTTTGCAATCATGAAATGATTAATTTCTATAACTGCTAATGCAACAATAATTCCTGCAAACATAGATGCAGCGCCTAAATTTGCTACATTAATATAAGAGCCATCATTAATTGATTCTGGTACTGCTGCAATACATAAAAAAGTAAATAAAGCCGTGATGGCATTTGGGAATGCTTCCATTTTATAATGTTGAGCTAGGCGGTATGATACACCTAAAACTACATAAATCGAAATTATCCCTATTGTCAGATTAAAAGGTATTGTTAATATTGACGACCAATCAACTGACCAATTTTTCCATGCAATTAAAAATGAAAAAAAGAAATTAGTAGGTTTAATTACTTCTAAATCAACTGGTGGATTTGCTAACATTAAAGAAATCCCACCAATAACCGTTAAAGGAATTAAGATTGTTAATCCATCTCTTAATGCCGCTAAATGTCTTTGGGAAGAAATCGCAGATGTAACTGGTAGTATTTTTTCTTCCGTTAATTTTTGAAATTTGTCAAAAAATCTCTTTAAACTTTCCATATTTTTCCTCCTCATCCCCTTTTTGTAAGAGGTTACACTGTTATTATAATGTTATTGAGAAAAAGTGTCAATACTAATATTTACAATAATAATATTCTCAATTTTACTTATAATATAAATTTTGTTTAGAATTAATGTACATTTTTTTCAAATGGGTAGTTGAACAAGTATGATAAATAAAAAAATAGCAGGTATATCCGCTATTTTTTCACTATTTTATTTATCAACACATTTAAACCCTGATTTCTCTAGTTTTTTCACTGTTGATGAAAAATTTAAAACAACCTTTTTTGTTTTTTGTGAGTCTATTTCTAGTCCTAGTACCTCATAAGCTTCAGGTTTTGCTTTAGATGTATCAATTGTAATTGTTTCTATTAATTCATTTTTCTCAATTTTGGAAGAATAATCTATTCCTTCAAATTCGTTATAGTTATCTTTTAATATTTTGACCCATTTTTTTATATCCTCTTCATTCATGTTAAGTGTATTAGTGGTGTTTTTTTGGGTTATTTTTTGTATTTTGTCAGTACCTATAATGCTTATTTCAATATCTCGATTATTTATACTGCCTTTGCATAGTGTTGTTTGTGTTTCTTTGGAGCAACCAGTTAATAAAAACAAAGATAAGAGGCAAAATGTTAATATTTTTTTCAATTTATCACCACCAAAATAATTAAATATTTTTCTATCTATTATATATAATCTCATAGATTCTTCGCTAGGAGATATGTTTAGCTCAGATGCTCATCATCTATGAGATTAGCGTCTTCTAAGCCATCACTTCTGCACCCCCTGTACTTCTTTTGGAGACGAGGAGGAGCGTGCTGGCAGAAGAAGACGCACTTATCCCACTGCATGAGTGAGATAAAAAAAGGAAAAGTGCGCAAAAACTTCTTTTGTCGACTGAGTGTCGCTTAGCTGTATAGTTTTTTAACGACGACAATTCACCATGGACCTGCTCCAATCTGTGACCAAACTACTCTTGGCCGTCCATGCCCACTACACCTTGCCAGTAAAACGGTGTAAAGCAGCCCTTGCATATGATATCGTATCATACGCCACCCGTCCGGTTTTTATACTGAGACGACGTGCCCTCAGTTAACGATTCACTCCAGGTATTGCCGTTAACCATTCTAGATAGACTGAGCTTGAGTAGAGCTTAGACCAGCATCTAAGTGAGTGTGACCGACCACAATTGAGATAAGGAAGTGGTGAACCGAACACCTTTTTTACCGTCAGTGTGTTTCTCATTCATATACCCCTGACTATATTATTATATATAAATAATAGCATATAAAGTGCTAAATGTAAATATTGCAGTGCTGTAATTCTGACAAATGTGCCTTTGATTTATTAATGGTCCACTTTTGCTTTTTGTGCTTTTATATGGTAAAATGTAATCAGTCGTAGGACACAGAAAGGCTGATTATATTATGAATTATGATACAAATAACCATTCGGTATTTTTGTTACAGTAACATCTTATTATGTGTATCAAATATCGCAGCAAAGTAATCAATGACGATGTCTCTGAACGCCTGAAGCAGATATTTGAGTACATATCTCCAAAATATAACATTACACTGGAGGAATGGAACCACGATACAGACCATGTACATGTTTTATTCAGAGGACACCCTAATACGGAAATCAGCAAATTTATCAATGCTTACAAATCTGCAAGCAGCCGCCTTATAAAAAAGGAGTTTCCCCAGATACGCAAATCTTTATGGAAGGAAATGTTCTGGTCGCAGAGTTTTTGTCTGTTGACAACCGGCGGTGCCGGTACAGATGTTATAAAGCAGTATATACAGTCACAGGGAGTAAAGAATGACAAATATAGCAATTAAATACAGAATTTATCCTACAGCTGAACAGGCTGTACTTTTCGCCAGGACCTTCGGCTGCTGCCGCAAGGTCTATAACCTTATGCTTTCCGATAAGATTGAAGGATATAAAGTCTCGGGCAAATTCCCCGCTGTTACACCGGCGAAATATAAGAAAGATTACCCATTCCTCAAGGAGGTGGACAGTCTTGCCCTGGCGAATGTCCAGCTCCATCTGCAGTCTGCATTTAGAAACCGTTTCAGCAAAACCCGTAAGAACAAAAACGGGTTTCCTAAATTCAAATCCGCGAAGCATAGCCGAAAATCCTATACCACAAACAATCAGAAAGGCACAGTGGCTGTTTCGACCGGCGGAATAAAGCTGCCTAAAACCGGTGTTGTAAAAGCTGTTATTCATAGAAAACCCGATGCAGACTGGAAAATAAAGTCGGCTACAGTATCACAGGACTCAGATGGGAAATATTATGTTTCCGTTCTCTTTGAGTATGATGTACCTGTTATAAATTATACAGCAGATATTACAAACGCTGTTGGTCTGGATTATGCTTCTGACGGCTTGTATATGGACAGCAGCGGCAATAAAGCCATGGTCCATAAATACTATCGAGAAAGTCATAAAAAGCTGGCTAAAGAGCAAAGGAAACTTTCTAGAAAGACTGGGTTCAGAAAAAAAGAAAACAAATCCAACAACTATCTTAGACAGCTAAAAAGAGTCAATCGTATTCACAGGCATATAGCCAACCAGCGTTTAGACAGTCTTCATAAAAAATCTACCGAGATAGCCAATCGGTATGATGTTGTCTGTATTGAAGACCTGAACATGAAAGCTATAGGTAATAAAGGCTTTGGCAATGGAAAAGCCACATTTGACAACGGCTATGGAATGTTTATCAGTATGCTTGAATATAAGCTCAAATTAAGAGGCAAATATCTGGTCAGGATTGATAAATGGTTCCCGTCAAGTCAGATATGCAACTGCTGTGGAAGCATAAAAAAACTCAGTCTAAAGGACCGGGTCTACAGATGTGACTGCGGATATACCGGTGACAGAGACCATAATGCAGCAATCAACATATTAAATGAAGGATTACGTATACTCCAAGTTTCATAGTATATAGAAAAAAGTAGGCTGGGGACCAGCCGAACTTATACGCTTGTGGACATCATGTAAGACCTGCACTGCGAAATGCTTTACAGGCGGCGGTGGCTGAAGCAAGAAGCTCCGACTTCTTAAGTTGGAGTAGTTCACCAGAAAATGATATTATAGATATTTATAATAAGCTTTATCCCTACACACAAATTAGCAATATCGAAAGAAATCGGCATATAGCTAATATTCAAAATAAAAAATTTGCAGAGTCTATCAGGGCATTTAATATAATGAATGATGAAGTAAAAAATGGTAGATGTCCAAGGTGTGGTGGAATTCTTGTATTGAGAACTGCAACTAGAGGCGCAAATGCTGGAAATCGTTTTTTAGGATGCTGTAATTATCCAAAATGTAGATATAGCAGAAATATTTAAGATAAAAAGTAAAAAAATCTTACATGTTTGTCAACTATTTATTGTGTAGGTTGTATGGGATGATGCACACTCTATTATAGAGTATATAGAGCCTAATAGATTTATTATCTATTAGGCTCTTTCTAATCTTCTTTAAATTTATTTACCTTACCTATTTTTTCAAAAATTTTATCTTCAAAATATTCAATTGTATTTTTATTTAGTTTTAAATATGGTGTAACAAGTGTTCGTCTTTGCAATTCATTGGCTTGCTGAAATTCGATATCAACTAAATGTGTATTGTCATTTTCATTTTCTACAATTGTAAAACTGAAGATAGTGATATTTAATTCATCTTCTAAAATATCAATGACTTCTTCTGGCTCATAAATAGGATTAAGTATTTCTTTAATTGGGTGATAAGCAAATATACCCACTATCACAATAATTAAAACTACTCCAATAATGATTAAGTTTTTTTTAGTTGTTGTAAATATAATTTTGTTGTTCATTAAAAATTCCCCTTTTGTATATAAAAATTTTATTTTGACAAGATTTGTATATTTCTTGACATCACTAGATTTATATGAGTACAAATAGATATTAACATAAATTATTCTTTGTGAAAACAAAGAAATAGAACACAATTATACATGGAAATGCAAATGTAGTTTCTCATTAAATATTATTATGAAATACTTATAGTAGTCATATTAATGACAAGTTTTCTTAAAAATGTTCAATTACAATGTTGATTTAACTTTTTTGTCAAATTTTATACTATTTTCACTAAACTGTGATAAAATCTATCTGAAAGGAGTTTCTCTAAAAAAAATTAAATAACCCAAAATATAAGAAACACCAATAAGGGTTGTCATAACAACATCGTTTTAGTAACATAATATGACAATTTATATAATTAAAATTTGTTACGCTATTAAATAGAGGTGTTGAGTTTGTATAAAAAAAGTAGAGAAGTGATTAATATGTGTGTATTTGATGAAATGAGAAAAGAAAATAATTATTTTAAAGATTTCTATGATGTAGAGAAAATCGAAATTATTGCTACAGAGATTAGAGAAATGTTTGGACTAAAAGAAACTCCCACACAAATTGCTAATATTCTTAATAAAGTAGGGTTTAAAATATATAGTCTTGAAATGGATGAAACCTTATCTGGGAGAATAGGAATAGCAAATGAGTTTAAAGAAATATTGGGAAGTAAAAAAATATTACAAATAAATTCTAAAGATAATCGTGGACATCAACGCTTTACAATGGCCCATGAATTAGGGCACTATATTTTTGATTACGATGGTCATAATAGATATGCTAACGCTTATAGTTTAGCTGAAGATGATGTTAATTCACCGGGAGAGATACGAGTTAACAGATTTGCAGCTGCTCTTTTAATGCCCAAAAACATCTTTGTTGATAAATATACGGCTAGAAAAACTTTAGGACTAGATGAAGTATCTATTTGTAAATCACTAGCTGAAGAATTTGAAGTTTCAGAAACTGCGGTTTCAAAAAGAATAGTAGAATTAGGATTACATTAATAAATGAGCAAGAATAACCATGATACAAGCTTTAGCATAATTAATGATATAGTTCGTTCTGTAAAAGAGCAAGGAAATTCAGTAGAAGTAAATCCAATTCGATATGATAAAAATTATAGAGATGCAAACGATAATCAACATATTATAAAAAGAAATAAACAATATACTTCAATTTTAAAAAAATATACTCTTTATCTAGATAGTGCTTTAAATTTTAAGAGTAAACTAAGGAAATTTGTAGTTATATTTTTTATGATTATTTTAGGAATAGTGATATTAGTTTTATTATTGTTTATAGGATATATTATATTTAATAAGGATTTCAATATAACAACTTTAGTTGCTTTTGTTACTGCTTCAGGTACACTAATAAGTACTTTATTAATAATTCCAACCAAGATTGCAGAGTTTATTTTTAATAGAGACGAAGAGAAATATATGTCTGAAATAATAAAAAATATTCAAGAATATGATAAGAATGTTAGAAATGGCCTATGTGAAAATGATACTACTGAAACTAGCGATAAATAAGAATTTATAAATTATAGTCAAAGGGAACAATATTGCTCCCTTTTTTTATCTCTTAAACAACTAATTTATAAAAAGCAACTACTATAATAAGCAGTTGCTTTAATATTAATTTTTACTGTTTTTTATAAATCACAAAAGAAGCAATCAACATACCACTAATAACAGTCATTGCTGCAGGTAAGGCTACATTTACTTTATCTCCTGTATCAACACTACCTGAGCTGTTTTGACTATTTGGTTTTGATGAAAGTGCAAGAATTGTTATCGATTCTTTTTTATAACCACAAATCTCACACTCCTCATGCTTAATTCCATTTTCAGTACTAGTTGCCTCTTTATCAATCACCCAGTTAAACTCATGAGTAGCTGAATCTTTTTTTACACCACAATTAATACATTCTTTCCAATGGTTAGATTTAATACAAGTCCAATTATTTTTGTATTGATAGAAAAATAGATTGACTTGTTTTGCAGTACACCATGCTCATATTTGTAAATTAAAGAAACAGAAATCCATAAAAATTAAAATTCTGTTTCTTTAAAATATATTATTGTCCTCAAAATGCTCCATTATATCTTCAACTCTACAATGAAGAATATTGCATAATTTATCGATTGTATTTATTTCAACATTTTTGTTATGTTTTAACCGATTTATTTGAGAACGATTTACATTATAAGTTGTATAAAGGTCATATTGAGTAATTCCTCTATCTTTCATTGTTTTCCAAAGTCTATCGTATTTTATCATATGTCCACTCCGTTAATTGTATTATTATCTTGCACAACATTAATTATCGCGTTAAAATATATTCACTAATAGTGTTCGTATACGAACACTATTTATACAAAAATAAAGGGGTAAGATTATGAATATAAATAGTGATAAATTTAAAATATTTATTTATGATTTGATGACAGGGAACATAGAATTGAGTAGTTATTCCTGTAAGGAAAGTGAAAAAGTTAAAAACGAATTTACTATTGGGAGCAAGTGTGCAGTAGCATATCAAGAAATATTTGATGCCAATCTGCGTATTTGTAGTAAGCTTGGGGTTCAAGAAGATGAGGATGTAGAATGTATTGTTTCTAATTTTTTTGATATTCTCCAGTATTTAAGTTTAAAAATGTTTGATTATGGTGTTCTTTTTACAAATTCAGAACATGATTATAATAAAGAAAGTTAACCGTTTAATTAACTTTTCTATATATAAAAAGCTGAACTACTCACTTTTAGATGGTTCAGCTTTTACGTCTATTTTACAATTTTCAACTCGTACAGTTAAATTATCATATTCTTTTAAATATTCAACCTATGTAGTATATTTTAAGCTTATTCTAAAAATTAAAAAGGTAAGGAACATATTCCTTACCTTTTTTCATTGTGACACAATAATGTCCGATTCATAAGCAGTTATAGCATATAATCTTATCATTTTCAAATAAATAACAAATTATTTTTATGCATTGGGCTATATTAATATATATCTTTACTCAAGTGAACCCATGTGCCAGGCATTGAGTCTTGATTTGTTCCACAGGCGTCTACACCAGTTCCATTGACAATACATGGGTCAATTTTAATTACCTCCCATTTTGCTTTTAATGTTGTTGTTCCCTCTATGAATGTAAAAGTATTTCCATTAAATTTATTTTTTTCTATATTAATTACTTCCCAACCTTTAAATATATATCCATCTTTTACGGGTGTTTTGATGGTAGTAGTGCTTCCAGCATTACCAGAAATAGTTACTTTATTTGTAGAACCATCATAATTCCCGCCATTTGGGTCAATTATAACAGTTCCGCTATTCGATTGACCTTTTTTTATCCATTGTGCCTGTAATGTAGCATCACTGTAAAATTTATACATACTTGAAGAAGTTCCTTGTGAAAAACAATTAGAATCACCACTTACTACTTTCCATCCTAAGAATATGTAGTCAGTTCTTTTAGGATTTTTTATAGATTCTGAGTCACCAATTTTCTTCGTAATTGTCGTTGGCGTAGTTTTATTATTGTATTTACCACCGTTTGGGTCAATTGTTAATGTATATTTTTTATTAGTGTTATCAGGATTATTTGGGTCTGTTTCGGGTGTCTTTACAATCCATTTTGCTGTTAAGCTTCCATCACCAGTTCCAAATGTATATTTTTGATTATTCGGATTCCATGTTCCTGAACCACTAAAATCCCATCCACTTAGAATATATCCGTCTCTTGATGGTGTATTAACAGTGTATGATGTCCCTATTAATTGTTTTATTGATGTGATTCCGGGATTTCCATTATACTCCCCACCATTTGGATTGATTGTTAGGGTGTATTTGTTGTCTTTTCCTAGGTTTGTTGGTACTCCTGCAAATGTATATAGTTTTTCTTTTATAGGAATAATATTTCGTAAATTAACACCGTTACTTCCACTGCCGCTATTTGACCAGTAATAATATGTACCATTAGCATCAGTTGTTGCATTGTTGCCTTGATGATATGCTGGATGATTACTTCCCCACCATCCGCCATTAGATTTAACTACTTGCGTGTTAACGGCACCAGTTCCACCATTTTTGCTTTTTAATGTAAATGTCGCATATTTAGATAGCTCAGTTGCTGAAACATTTTGTGCTACAACTGTATTTGCTATTTCTATTGTTTGAGAATGATTTTCTATCACTGTATGATAAACATCAACATCTAATTTTAAAGCTGCATAATTCGATTTACACTCTTGATTATATGCGCTTACTGTACCTGAATATATCTTAGTTTCAATTACTTTTCTATTTCCTGAATCTTCAATTACTGATACAGTTGAGTAATTAGCTGTACTAATATTTGAAACTGAGCCATTTATCCAGGAATTTAATTTATTGTTAATTGCATTAGTTGCCCCGATGATGGATTGTTTGCCATTGCTGTAAGTTTTATTAAATGTACTACCACCATTATGAGAACCTGATGTTCCAAGCCCACCACCACAGTTAGCTGACGTATGTGCGTTTAAACCATCTCTAAGTACTTTGTATTTTGAGTTATCAATTACTTTGAAATTAAAGGCATTAGAGATTATATTTTTTGTATATGTAGAATGTTTTATAGCATTTGAACGCTTTAGTCTTTTAGGATAACTAGGGCTGTAATAATCTTCAGCATATGTATTAACTTTAGCTGTATTAGCAGTAACCCAGTTAAATGTTTGACTTGCCTTTAACCTTATTTCACTATAAATAGGGTCACTTAAATATTTATAGTACCCTGCCTTTGTCATATTGGCACTGACCTGACTGTTTCCTGTTTTAGTTGGGACACCTACATTATATGTTCCGTTGGTTTGTGTTTTGTCTATTGCAAAATTTTTATTGTTTTCATTATACCATGCTGTCCATTGGTAACCATTAACACTGCTACGTCCTTCAATTGATGTCGAGATACTTCCTGCAGAAGCTCTAACGATATTAGAAGTATTCCCACCTACCAGTTGATTAAAAATTGCTCTATCTGTAGCAGACATTGAATTTAAACTGCCAGATGCATTTGGTGAATATGCATTAATAGGAACTGCAATATTTGCAGCTACAGAAGAAGCAACAAATAAAGATAACAGGCATCTTTTTATATTTCTAGAAAATTTGAGCATCAAAAAATCACCTCCTGCATCGATGCTTTCAGGTGATTGTTATTTTAGATAATTTCTTTCAAATTTAATATAAGTATTAACCATGAAAAATGCAAGTGACATTTTTCATTTTTTAAAAAAGAAGCTAAAATTCAGCTTCTTTTCCATTTATATATGTAGTTATATTACCATCTCTATCCATATACGCTACATATACATCTCCACCAACCGTTTTAGTTTTGTCTTTATCGTATTCTATTACATCTGATATCAGTTTTGTGAATTCTAGCACACAGTCATCTTTTATTTTGTTATCCATAATTTTTAAATTTAAATAATTGCACTGTTCAAAATGAACACCACTAGCAAATGGGTAATTTATTTTATCATAAATTCCATTTGTATTTGAACATTTACCGTTTATTACTTCTACGCTATAAAATTTAGGATTGTTATTTTCGAACACCCCAACAAACAGATTAAATCGTATTTTTATATTTGATGTTGAAAAAGATTTATCTTTAGTTGGATATTTTAAAAGATGTTGAATTAATATACATTTATCTCTTAATTCTGCCTGCGAATTCATAACTTCATTCACAAGTTTAATATAATCAATATTTTTATATTTGCATATTCCTGTCATAGACCAGACAAGTTTTTGTTCTTTGTTTATGAAAGTTTTTGCATACTGTCATTATAAAAAGAGGATGATAAAGTTTCTCTACTATCACTGCCTATAATAATATAATCATCTGTCATATAAAGACAGTTAAACGACATATTTTTTAACCTTTCTGCTTTATCAAATGGAATTATTTTAGGTTTGTTTATCAAATTTGTTCCATATTCATAATGTCCATTTTTGCCAAAATTATTACAATATTTATTTTGACTTGCCATTTATTCAACTCCTGTAGTGGGCGCTACAACATCAATATATCATATATTTGTTAGTTTAAAAAGTGAACCTCTCGATTCACTGGTTTGAAGAATAAGTCTTACTCTGTTGCTATTTATACATATCATCAATGATTCTAGTCAACACCATCATCAATCATGTTATTAAAAGCACCTTTAAAACGACTGCCAAAATTATTTGTTGAGTGTACAAATTTTTCAGGGTCAAATGATACTGTTGCTTCATCATAACAGGCATCAAAGCCGAAATAAGATAAAACAGCCTGAAGACCGGGATTTGATACATCGAAATCATTACGATAAAATGCAATATCGTACTGTGCTGTGAGGGAGTTCACATCATATGTGGCAGCCACCCAATAATCTTCCTTTAATCCTTCTTTAATTTGATTAGAAAAATGTTCACCAAGATTTTCCTGCATAAACTGTTGTTCTTTTATTATTTCTTCTTCTTTTTCATAGTTCTGGTTAAAGGTAAGTTTAGTAATAGTTTTAATTGTTTCCGTATAGGTTTTTATTGGTTTATCGGGAGAAAAGTCACCATTCCTAAATGCTGCGTCCGCTTCAGATACAGAACCATTTAGTGTATCGTAAATAGTCCAGTATAGCTTATTTCCACTGTCATAAGTCTGACATACACCAACAAAATCATTTGACTGGGCTGCTAAATCTTCATAAGTGTTAGTATTAATATTAGGACTAGGCATTTCTGGGAATCCCGGATGAGCAGATTTATTAAAAATATAATAAATTAGCCCCCCAACAAGACAAAGAATAATCCCAAGACTAATGATTTTTTTTACTTTTGATTTTTTTTTAGTATTTTCCATTGTTTTTATCTCCGTTATTGAATCCTCCAATAACTCTGTTCCCCTCTTAAAGCATACTTCAATTGAATTATAGCATATAATAATAAAAAAGGCAAAATTGTATAGACTGAATTCTATACTAAAAAAGGGGGATGGATTTCAAAGTAAGAAATATATACCAGCTACTTTAAGTTTGTTCCTATCTATTTTCGATATAATTCGCCCAAATTTTGATAAATAAACATGAATACAGAATATTCCATTTCCTAAAATAGATAATATTAATTATCTGTAAGGACATATGGAATAATATGTCCTAAAATTGTTACAACAATTTTTCAAGAAAACCCCTTACTTTAGTGACTGGGAGTAGTCAGAACACAAAAAACATATAGTACAAAGCAAACTAAATATATTCAACTCCATGACTCAGCGTTCCATCTTTGGATATACTAGCCCATTGAATGGGGCCACCTACTCTTCTAAAATCCTTTGGAACTTCTTTTTCTAAATCTATCTGCTTATTAATGTCAGCAAATACCTTTTCTTTTATATCTATAGAATCGTTACTATAATCTTTAAAAGATTTATTAATTACATATGAATAGACTCCAAAAGAATGATATGCTAGGGAATCCGGTATATATATTACAAATGTTTGGATGTTATTTTTTATTATTTCATATGCTTTACTAATAATTTTTCTCTTTTTAATATCATAATAGCAAATATAGTATTGTACTAATTTTTCATTTGTATTTTGCAGCGACATATCGCAAAGAAATTTTTTAGTTAGCTTTAGTAGTTTTTTGATGCATTCTTCAATATTTTTCCCATTATAATAATTGGCACAGTAAGACATGTAATCTAGTATACTTTCCACATGTCCATCTTTATATCTTGCGCTATTCTCACCGGCACTTGCAATAATCAATGGAAAATTTTTGTTAACTATTATTTTTTGTATGATATGGTTATTATCCTTACTGCTACTCCAGCTATCACTAGCAATAATAGTTTGATTTTTACTTTTGGCATGAATTAAACAGGTCATTTGCTTTTCCTTTCTTGGGTAACTATAAAAATAAGATGTTGTTTGTGAAAAAGTAGTTGGATATGGCTGGGTGCTGATTGAACTGTTTTCCAAATTTATCACTCCTGGTCATTTTGGCCAATTATGACTACTACCCCTAACTTTAGTCACGGGTAGTAGTCAGTTTCAATATATTATAGCGTATTTTATTATAAAATCTACTTATCTGGTATGATGTTTATCGAAAAAAATCATTGGTGTGTATTCTCAATCTATATTTACGAAGTAAATTATTTGGTTAGCTATGAGGAGTGTCAACTATTGTATCAGATTAAGTGAACTACTCAGCTACAAGTAACCGAGAATTCCGTTGTAATAAGAAGATTAGAGAAGTATTTAGACTTAGTGAGAAGTTTGAATGCTTGTTTTTTTGTAATTTTAAATATTAAGTCATAAACATTATAATTAATATTTATTAGTCAAATGACTTATAAAAAAACAAATATTAGTTAAATGACTAATAATTTTTTAAAATAAAGTAAAATTATATTATAGCCATATGTTAGAAAGTGTAAAAAATGTTTTTTCTCTTTTTTTTAAGTCATATAATGCAATTATAGGGGATAGTGAAAATTTAAAGGGCATTGAAGAACGAAACGAGTGTGAACCTCACCACCTAATTTACTGCGTAAATATAGATGGAGAATGAGCACCAGTAATTTTATTCAATAAATTTTTCTATACTAGAATTTCGGAATCCTTTACTTAATATAAAAGGCTCGTATTATATAAATCCTGTATACTCTTTAGTCAAAAATCTGAACTTATTTTTATATTGGATAATCTCTTTCACCCCTTTCTAAATTTTTGGATAAAAGAAGCACTCACTATTTGTTAGTGAATGCTCCATTACATATTTTCTAATTCTTCAAAGCGCTCTTGTGTTAATTTACCCTCTTTAACAAGTCGCTTTCTAAATTCAGTTGTTTGTTTGCGTTCTTTTTCATTCATCATACTGCTGTGAATTATTTTTGAATATGATGGATAATCACGTAACCCAGGTAGAATATCCTTTTCTGCTTCTTCAATTAATTTTTTTTCTTCATCAGTCCAATGAATATATTTTTCAATATCAGGATGTTCCGTTGAAAACATGTCTTCTTCATTTTTCATTACTCAATCACCTCTGCGTACTTCACATACTTTCCATCTTTAATTTTAACATCAGTAATGATATACCACAATCACCATAACTTTGCAAAAACATGATAATGAGGGTAAAAAATTTATAAAAATCAAGAATGTCATATAAAATCTCCTTCCCACGAAAAAAGCAGCAAACCTTGTAGATTCACTGCTAATTATTCAAACTATTATGATAGTTAATGCTGTCTTTTTAAAATTGTTGAAAAGACATCCTGAATTGATTTGCAAGTCACCTCTTCATGGCAATCATAATATTTGTATGTCCATGCATCTAATGAAATATCTGATTTCAAAGTAGAGATTGCATTATCAAATTCACCAAGAACTTCTTTTACCTTTTCAAGCATAGAAACGGTTGCTTCCGATTCTTTTAAATAGGGAACCGTATATACTTTCTTATCAAATTCAAAAGCATTACCTATGCGGATTGCATTATCAAGTAAAACTTCAAATACCCATAAAAAAGCAGAATCACGTCTGTCCTCAATTTCTAGCATTCCTGCTGAAGTAACTGTAATTATAAGTTTATCCTTAAAAAACTTATTTTTGTCGCTACCAGAAGTAATGCTGGAATCGCTGGATTGTAAAATATTCAAATCTCGTAATATTATCTTCTGGCAAAGCTTTTCATTTAATTCTTCTACAATTTTTTCTTTTTTTGAACATTCCTCTTTTAAAGCTTGTAATTCTGTCATACAAAATCTTCCTTTCCATATATAACTAGACTTTTTCTATACATATTGATAGGAGGTATTATACCATTATTTATACAACCAGTAAAAGAATTTGGTTTTTATTTCTTATTTGTTGCGAATTAATTGGAAAATTCTTATTTATATTATGCTTATTCCTTTGAGTTACCTCATCATATATTTATTTAAACATTATCTTATTTTCTTTGGACAATGAGCCGAAAATATAATCAACCAATTTTTGATTTTTGAAATTCAATAATTCTTTGTTACCTAATAAAAAATTATCCATAGAAGTATCTAGTATTTATTGTTCTGTATTCATAAAAAATCTCCCATCGCATGAGTTATTTGGTACAATTATATAATTAATATATAACGAATGCTAATATTCCAAGTGAGCAAAATTATTTAAATTTTATTCAATGATAATTGTCCCCTCTTTCCACTAAACAAAAGAAGTAAGGTGATACATTATTTCACGTAAAATCATATAAGATTCACGTAAAATAAAAAGAGCAATCGCTCTTTTTATTACTTTCCTCTAAAAATTAATCATTTATCATTCGTTTTAAGGTTTCATTAACTATTTTTTTACCTCGTTCGGCACTGATTGTTTTTGCATAACATTTTCCTGAAATTCTTTTTCTTTACCATCTATAAATGTTTTTATTGCACCTTTATTATTAAGTATGGCCACATATGTAGAGCCGTCAATATTTTCATAATCATCGTTTTTTGAAAATTCTTCTATGGTTTTTATTATTTCATTTTCTCCCAAATCGGAACATTCTCTTTTTAACTTGTAAAATGTAGTATTTACTAATTGATGGTTAATTGCACCACAAGACCATAATTCATTTTTTTCAAAGAAAAAGGAATCAGAATCTATTATTGGATAAATTTTAGTGTTCTTAATATCAGCATATGCTTCTCGAACTATTTCGTAACCTTTCAATTTTAATTCACTGGAAGAATTTAAAAACGCAAAAATTATTTGTCCTAATGCCTTTTTATCACCAGGTAAAAAACAAATAATATCACTAATTATAGACTCCCTTAATTCATTAAAATCTGTATACGTATTTTTTTTTAAATGATGCTCGATTATGTTATTAATCTTTATGTTTTGGCCATTCATTACTACAGAACTATCTCCTGCATATGCTATAACTAGTGATTTTGCTTTATCGTAGAAAATTTTTTGTATATTAATTTTATTGCCGTTATTCATATTTAAACAGCTGTCAGCTGCTATTATGATTTCATCATTATTTATTTTTGTGCATATTAGTGTCATTTCTTTATTACCTTTCTGACTATAGGATAAATTATTATCATTTAATCCAGTTTTGCAAATATCATAATTACTGTCCATACTGATTGAGTTGTACATTAAATCTCTCCCGGTAGAATTACAAGGATAAAGCGGAAAGCCCACCCCTTTAGGTGTGGGATGGATAGCGTAATACGAATCATGTGTATGTTATCGTTTAAATTATACATAAATTATGGTATACTATAAGTATGGAAAATAAATACAGACATACGAATTCAACAGTAGCTTTAATAAATTATCATTTTGTTTTTTGTCCCAGATACAGAAGAAAAATATTTTTAATCCCTAATGTTGAGCAAAGATTTAAGGAACTGGTTAATTTAAAATGCAAGGAGTTAGATTTAGAACTTATCGCTATTGAATGTGATAAAGACCATTCTCATATGTTCTTAAACTGTCTGCCGACACAAAGTCCATCGGGCATTATGCACCAGATAAAAGGATATACAGGCAAAATATTAAGGGAAGAATTTGCAGAGTTATCAAAAATGCCAAGTTTATGGACAAGAAATTATTTTGTTTCTACTGCTGATAATGTGTGCAGCGAAACAATTAAACAGTATGTGGAGAATCAAAAAAAGAGATATTAGAAAAGAGGTGAATGCAATGGCAAACTTTATTGTGCAGTTTCCACTTAAAACAGAACTGTATCAGGAAGATGTACTTGACAGGCGTTTCGAAACCGGGAGAAAAATATATAATTCTCTAGTTCACATAACACAAAACAGATATAAAGAAATGGTTAAAACAAAGAAGTATCGTTCTTTAATGAACAGTCTATCCGGTGATAAGAAATCAGATAAACCAATATGGAAAGAAATATCCGAAATCAAAAAACAATATGGTATGTCAGAGTATTCATTTCACAATGATGTAAAGAAAATGCAGCAGCATTTTTCAGATAATATCGACTCTTTTACTGCCCAGAAAATAGCTTCTGCTTTATGGAAATCATATGATAAATTTTTCTATGGCAATGGTAAAAAGATTTATTATAAGAAATATGGCGAATTAAATTCTCTTGAAGGTAAATCTAATAAGACCGGTATTCGCTTTAAAGATGATATGATTTTGTGGAACAGATTAAAGATTCCTGTAATTATAGATTATGGCAACTATTATGAATATCAGTCAATGCAGTCTAATATTTCTTATTGCAGAATTGTAAGAAAATATGTTCGAAATAAATATAAATATTATGTTCAGATAGTTTTCAAAGGCAGGCCGCCTGTAAAAGTTGATGCTGAAACAGGCGAAATAAAACACTGTACCGGTAAAGGAGATGTAGGAATTGATATAGGTACTTCTACTATTGCTTATTCATCATCTACTGATGTAAAGATACTGGAACTTGCAGACAAAGTACAAAATATAGAAAATCAAAAACGAAGACTGTTAAGAAAAATGGACAGAAGCCGCAGGGCAACTAATCCAAATAATTATAACAAAGATGGAACTGTCAAAAAACATGGTAATAAGAAAGTGACATGGGATAAGTCGAATCATTATATTAAATATCAAAACCAGCTGAAAGAGCTGAACCGAAAACAGGCGGATGTAAGAAAGTATCAGCATGAATGTTTGGCGAATGAGATTGTATCTCTCGGAGACAACATATATGTTGAGACAATGAACTTTTCCGGTCTTGCAGAGAAATCATCAAAAACAGAGAAAAATGATAAAGGCAGATATAAGAAAAAGAAACGTTTTGGTAAATCTATCGCCAACAGAGCACCAGCAATGTTATTATCAATTATAGATAGGAAACTGTCTTATTATGATAGGCAATTAATAAAAATTGATACCTGGAATGCAAAAGCAAGTCAGTTTAATCATTTTGACGGGACTTATCATAAGAAAGCATTGTCACGGAGATGGAATGATTTTAATGGAGTTAAGATACAAAGGGATTTATATTCTGCGTTTTTGATTATGAATATAGCAGATGATTTAAAGAGTTTTGATATTAATAAATGTAATGACAGATTTGAAATTTTCTATAAACTGCATAATTTAGAAGTCGACAGATTGAGAGGACATAAAAATTTAAGCAGCATAGCAATCTAAAAGAGTGGATATAAGGTTTTGACACGAGCCTTATACTATCGTTAATTCATTCATAGGAATGATTGATAGTGAAAGTCTTATAGAAACAGATTAGTCTTATATGCTTTCGAGTATGTTTGGAAGTCTATGTATATAAGAACCCAACGTGCTTTAGCCGTTGGAGTGTCAGTACCATATATGTGTTTAATAATATATTAACATAAAAAAAATGTACAATACTAATAATATATGTTAGAATTGGCTACGCTAAAATATTCGATAAAGGAGACTCGTTATGAAAAAAATTTTACTTAGTATATTAGCTGTGTTAGTCCTAGCAGGTTGTAGTTCTACTTCATCTTCAAAATCCAATTCTGATTCAAAAGATACATTAAAAAATACAGAGAATTATACAAAAAATATTATTACAGATAATAATTTTGAGGGATTTGCTCCTAATGAACAAAACGAACTACCACTTAACGATTCAAATAAAATCACATTACTATCTGATGGAGACGAATTAAAAATTGCTACGGAAGTTACAAAAGTAGACATCTATAATCCAATGTCTGGTGGTGTATTTTCCTCTAAAGATGAAGCTTTTGAAAACGAAAAAGCACAATTTAAAAACGAACAAAATAAATTTAAAAAATATAAATCTATTAAAATTGAGTACAAACAATATGATGACTATTATATTATAACCAGAACAGTTGATATGGATTTATTAAAAGAAGAAGCTGGGAAAAAAGCTAAAGATATTTTAAATGATATTGCGTTTATTTCCGCTTATGCTATTGACGACGAAATGAACGAGGAAAAAGCATATGATGAAAGTAATCAAACTATCAATGTATCTAAAATGATTAAAAATATGAAAGCAGATTTATATGAAAGTAACTATACTTTTACAGTTGAGTAAAAAATCCCCTATTGGGGATTTTTTATTTGTTTTGCAAATTAAATATATCTAATGCCTCTTTCAAGGTGCATTCTAAAACCGGTGTTCCAAGTTTTGTTTTGTATCTACATAATGTATAGCTATAAAATATATCATTATCCAGATACATTTTTACTTTTTCATTTTTTCCAAATTCTATAATATCATTTTGACATTCGAGCATTAAATGTTCAGAATTATAATGAGTTGGATTATTTACATTTCTTATTAATTCTATATTGTACCCATTTTCCACTAAATATTTTGCCACGTCTTTAGTCGACATATAGTTCACCCTCCTGCTGATACTATAATTATGGTTATAATTATAAAGGATTATACAGAACTGATATATTATTGCCACATTAAAAATAAATTTTAAAGATTTTTAATAAATATTAAGAATGGGCATATCTATGTATAAATATTTATTAGTAATTTAGTTGGTTAAAATAATATTATATTCTAAAATATAATATTATTGATGTATTTTTGCGGTTATAAATCGCAAAATAATTGATTTTTTATTGAATTTACGGTATTGTTTAATAAAGGAGTGATTATAATGATTTATAGAGCAATGTACGTAGATAAAATAATGGCATATGCAGATACACCCTTTGTTAAGATTCTCACAGGGGTAAGAAGATGTGGAAAATCGACTATTTTAAAAATGATAATGCAGGAACTTGAGACTAAGAGAAATGTATTACCAGAAAGAATAGTTAGCTATCGCTTTGACTCAATGGAATATGAAGATATGACTGCCAAACAAATGTTTATAGAATTAAAAAAACGTCTATCAAAAGATGGAAGAACATATTTTTTCCTTGATGAAATGCAGGAAATTAAAGGCTGGGAAAAAGTGGTCAATTCTTTAGCTTCAGATTATGATGTAGATATTTATATTACAGGTTCAAATTCGCGAATGATGTCATCCGAAATTGCAACATATTTGACAGGAAGATATGTATCCTTTCGTATTTACACTCTATCATTTGATGAGTATTTATTATTCAAGTCTAGTTATGCTGAAGTAGATGAGCCAAAAAAAGAATTAGTTAATTTTGTTAGATTGGGCGGGTTTCCGGCTACTCATTTACAAAAATATACTCAAGATGAAGTTTATACAATAGTAAGAGATATTTATAATTCAACTATTTTCTCTGATATAGTAAAACGAAATCAAGTTAGAAAAATAGACCAATTAGAACGTGTTGTAAAATATACTTTTAATAACGTCGGGAACACTTTTTCTGCAAAATCTATTTCAGATTATCTAAAATCTGAAAAAAGGAAGCTAGATAATGAAACTGTTTATAGTTATCTTGAAAAATTGGAAAAAGCTTATTTGCTGCATCGTTGTTCCAGATATGATTTGCGTGGTAAAGAGATATTGAAAACACAAGAAAAATTTTACCTTGCAGATACATCATTGAGATATAGTGTTCTTGGATATAATTCAGATACAGTAGCTTCTAGTCTTGAAAATGTAGTTTACTTGGAACTTTGCAGAAGAGGGTACGACGTCCAAATAGGTAAAACTCCAGATGGAGAAATCGATTTTGTGGCCACAAAACAAAACAATAAACTTTACGTTCAAGTTACTCAGGAAATAAAATCGGAAAAAACAGAAAAAAGGGAATATGAGCGTTTACTTGAAATCAGGGACAATTACCCAAAATATGTATTAACAACAGACGATTTTTCTGGGGGAAACTATCTAGGAATTAAAACTATGCATATAGCTGACTTTTTATTGAGTCAGGAATACTAAAATTTTATGAAAAAAATAAGCAAGATAATCCAAGTGATAATATAGTTAATCAAATTTTTGATTGACTATTTTTTTTAAAAAACTGAAATCCCCAAAATTATCAGGTACTTCAGTCGTTAATTATTTTATATCTATCTTACATTCTTCAACTTTTATAGTTAATTTATTATATTCATTTAAATATGCGTACTTTCCCTTTTTTACATAATATGTTTTCATATTATATTCATCATTCTTTTCATCTACTATACACATAATAATTTTATTATCATTTTTATCTTTTAATAATAAATATTTCTCATTATTATATTCAATAATATTATGGTACTTTTCATTTAATAGTAAGTTTTTTCCAGATGTTTTTAAGCCATCCACAGCACCAAAAGTCCAATAGCTAATAACTCCAAAAATACTGATAACTATTGGAAATACCCAACATTGCCTTTTTTTCCATTTTATATGGTCTTCTTTTTTATCTTTGTTTTTCACATTCTTTGCTTTGGGATTTTCACAAATTTTGTATACAAGTCCAACATAACTAAAACAGGGTATAACTAAGATTGCTGATAGAAATATTGCATACTGAAAACTAAAAATACAACTCCCCTCTCCAAGATAGTAATGTAATAAAAGAGTAAATATCAAAATCCATGGACCCATATTATAAAAAAGCATTTTTAATTTATTTATTTTATTCCAAAAATAATATATTAGCTTATAATTAATATAAAATATTAATGATAATCCAAAGGAAAAAAGAATCATATGCCAAAATTGAAGGATTGAGTTAGTCATTTGCAGAGATATGTCATAAAACCCCAAATACCCTGAGTAACCAATATTGAGTATACTATTTATATAATTAATTACTACTATGATTGCACTCGTAATTAACGCAATACAACTCAGGATATTTGGAAAGGTATCAATATTAGAATTTACTAATTTAATTATCTTTTGCATAGCATTATTTCTTTTTTTCTTATTTTTTTCATTTCTTTTCTTCTTATTTTTCTTATTTTTTTTTATTTTATCTTCAGTCATAAAAATATCCTTTCTAAGCTATTTAATGCAGTCACTATTATATTTATAATTCTGACAATTTTCAACATTACAAAGTACCTGTAATAAAAAGTACTTTTGATATACTTAAATTAGAAAGGGAGAGGGAAGAAATGAAAAAGGTTATCATATCTATATTTATTATTTTATTTCTATTTCCGGGAATCTCATATTTTTATTATGTCCATAATTCAAATGTAAGTAAATATATTAATAATTGAAGCATTGAACTATCTTCTAACTTGAAATCACTATATGAGAAAAAAACAGAAATTGGATTTCAGGGAGATGGAACTATTTACGAAATTTTTGAGTTAGAAAAAACAAGTAAACTTCCAAACAATTTGTCTTCTAACAAAAATACTGATATTGTTAATACAAATTAATATCCAGATTTCAAAAATGATTATTATTGCAAATACATTGAAAAGAATAATTCCGATAAATTGTTAGTAATTATTAACAAAAATAAGACAAGGCTATACATTATTCAATCTTTATCATAACCATTATAATTTATAAGAAAGAATATTCAAAATCTATATATTTTTATAGAAACTTTAATTTATAAGAATAAAAAACTGTTATCTGAGGTGTTTTTTAGTTCACTTCAGTTAACAGTTTTTTGTATATAAACTTCTCTGGTAAGATGAATATATTCATCTACATGTCCATCGATACATGATTGAGAAATGGGAACTTTGCGACAGATACCCATTTGTCTAAATATTATAAGAAATTATTTTAAAAAGAGAAAAATTTATATTTAATTTTTTACACCGTTTATTTTAAGAATTCCAAATCAAAGATTTTATTGTAATCAATTACTACTTCATCTTCATCGTCAAAAAAACCTAGTATGTATTTTTTATTAATTTTTGCTTTTACTAACATACTACATCTATCATCTATCTTACTGTATCTTTCAGCAAACCATTTAGCTTGTTTTAAAGAAGTTGACCAAGAAATACCTTTGTAAGCTTCTTCTGTTTTTTTATCAGTACTTGCTCCTCTATATACTGTTATGACTTCTGGCAAATTATTATATTTCTGATTTTCTTTTTCGTCCATTAAATGTTTTTTATTAGCATTTTTAAAAAATCTTATAAGTTCACTTTTTGAAACATTAATATCTATATTTGGCGCTTCAGATGACGTATAAGCAATGCGTAATGCATCTGCATACTCTTTTTCATTTAAATATTCTGAAATATATTTAAAGAAAACTAATTTATATGGATTAGTTATAAGTAATGAAATAAGAGTGCTAACATTAGTATATGCGTCAATATAGTCTTCATATTCAGAATATACATCTTCCATTTTATCAGGATTTTCAAGAATATTAAGTAAGCCATATTTTTTTGTATTTATAATTCCTGATTGCCATATAGGATGTATAACGACTATTGGTGATAATTCACTTTCATGTATCGGCATACGCAAAAACATTTTTGCTAATTCTTTTACTTTTTTTAAACTGTTTTCCATTAATATACTCCTCTATTTGATTCTTAATCTCTTAATAAATTACCTATTATGATTAAGTATAACATAAAAAGCTCAACTTTTGTCGAGCTTTTTTTACTGCTATATATGGTATGACATATAGCTATAAAGAGAAAAAATAAATTACATCTTCCAAGAGAACAGACTCTATAATGTTAGGATTTATAAATGTCTGCACAAAGATACTAACACAAAACAAATATAAATTCAAGAACCTAACTACTACAATCTTTTTACATATTATAATATAATTTTTCTTAATTTAGTATAGTATATGATATAATTTAATCCATATTATATTTTTGGAGGATAATATATGATAACTCAAGATGAAAACACTTATAAAATACTAAACATATACAAATATATGTACAACTATCTTAATAATAATTACATACTAATAAAAAACGAAATAGATACAGATACTTATAACTTAGACGACTATTTAGACACTCATTATCTTTATTTGGTAAATGAAAATAATAAAAAACGTATCGATACTTTAAATAAACTCGACTGTGAAGAGCTTTATCCTCTTACTGCATCAATTCATGGTAAATACGTCAATATGAAGTATAGTGCCTCTTCTAATTTTTTAATCATTACTATCCGTTCATTTAATAAAGTAACTAAAAACAACCAACAACTAAATTTTAAAGTAACATATAACGATGAAACAAACTTTAATCAAGAACTATGTCTAATGATTACATCAAATTTACAGATTTTAGTTTATAAAGGCGGAAAATATTTTCCAATTAATGTAAAACTGCTTTTTTTATTCATTAGTTCGCACAATGATTTTAATTATCTTTTTTTAAAAAAGCTATTTATAAAAATAGGTGGAAATTTTATCAAGTATGACTTTTTTATCGATTTAAAAAAATGGCAAAAATTATTTTCAAATTCTCAGCTTAGCAATACCCCTTCTATAAACATAAGCAAAGTATTAATGAGTAATAGTCGCAAAGAAGCCCTACAAAATTTGTTTCCTAGCTATACAATTGAAAAAAAAGTAAATACTTATAATTTTTTTAGTTCTCACTATGTTTGCAGTACGTTGAAAATATATAGTATTCCATCAACTAAACTAATAGAGGTATTAAATTCTGTATATCCAATTAAAAATATATATCAAATCAGCAATAATACCAATGAAATTGCCAAAAATATTTTATTACAATATATGCAAAGTAAGATTTTTCGTTATAAGCGTAATAAAAAATTTAAACCTTTCTATCTTAATTTTATAACAACCCACTCAACAGATGCCGTAATAAGTAATAAGAAAGAATTGTTAGAGGCATACCTAACAATGTCAAAAGTATTAAATAAGCCAATAAATTTAAATATTTCTTCTTATAGAACCATAGTAAAGAAAATCAAAGAGATGGAGGCAGCATTTTATTATCAGCATTTAAAACGAATGTCTTGGACATTTAAATCCCCAAAAAATAGCCATTATAAAATACTAGATATATATTTTAATAATATTGGAGTTAGAATAAAAAACAGTAAAGAGTTTGCTAAGATGATGACTAAAGTTAATTTGAACATGGATGATGAATTTTTCGACGATGGTATAGATGATATAAAAAATGATTTAGTGGCTTACTATTTTGTAAGAGTTAATGGAAAAAATATACTTTTAAAAATACTATTTGAAGATTCAAAATTCAAATTGGTTAATATTGCTAGTAATGTTAATCAACAATATATAAATAATAAAGAAATAAGTTTTTTTACATCTTTATTAAAACAAGCTAATACTCTTCATTAAGGACCTATTCAAAGGTCTTTTTTAATTATTTCATTTAAACTATTACCTATACAATTATTATATGCTATAATTCGATAGCATAATATGCGAAATTAAAATAGAAAGGAAGATGTTATATGAAGTGTCCGCTTTGTGGAAATCTAATTGATAGCACTAATTTAAATAGATGTGTGAGATTTCCTATATGTCCTGGTTTTATAGATGAAGAGACTTTAACGATTCAATCAATTCAAGAGTACGTTGTCTTTGACTTAGAAACTACCGGATTTAATAAAAAGGAAGATAGAATAATAGAAATAGGTGCTATTAAAGTAAAAAACGGGAAAGTAGTAGACCGTTTTTCTACATTATGTGCTCCTATTAAAGGTGGTAAGCCAATGTATATCTCGGCAAAAATTACAGAGGTGACTGGAATAAAGAATGTTGATTTATTAAATCAAATTCCGGAGAGCGAAGCAGTGAAGAATTTTATGTTCTGGCTTGGGGAATCAAAAATATCAGTTGCTCACAATGGGTTGAAATTTGATATCCCATTTTTAAAAGAAGCCTGTAAGCGGAGTAATGTGGAATTTAAATTTACACATATTTTAGATACCATGTTACTATCTAAAGCACTTAATTATGTAAATAATGGTAATATTCCTAATAACAAACAGGAAACACTTGCAAGATATTTTGGAATAGAGTATCAAGCCCATAGAGCAGTAAATGATTGTGAAGCATTACTTAAAATTTTTGATAAGCTAAAAAATGATGCTGAAAATATCAATTTCAGTTTAAAAAAAATTTAGTATAGGCTAAATTATAAAATAATTATTTAGTCTAGAGGAGAAAAATAATTAATGGCAAAAATATTTTCATTATATAATACAGATAAAAAATTTGAAGAAGAATCTTTTAAATACTTAAAAAAAACAGAAATCTTTCATAATGATACTATGAAATTAATTTCGGAAATTAAAGAGCGAGAATTTCAAAAAATGGGAATGGATACAATTTGTTTAATTAATAATCAAGTTAAAGTTGTTGATGTTAAAGCAATGGCGGGTTATATTCCTACATTTTCTCAAGAATTATTTAATATTAACAGTCAAAGGATTGGCTGGCTATTAAACAATAGTTTGAAAACAGATTACTATTTATTAGTATATCACGTACTCGATGAGTCAATTGCAACACACAACTATTCAAAAGATAAAAAACTTCTAACCAATGAAAATATTGCTTATACCAAAGCAATATTGATTTCTAAAAAAGAAATATTTAATATCATTACTAACGAAACATCTTTGTCTTCTTATGATTTAGAGAATGTTTTATTAGACGAAATAATCCCAGAATATAAAACAAATCATACAACTAAAATGGTTTATAATTCATACCATAAATGTATTGAAAAAAAACACGGACCATCAAATGTTTATTTTGTTGTAAGTGATAAAATACATGAAAAACCAGTTAACTGTATCATTAGACGAGAGTTACTGGAAAAACACGCATTAAAAGTTTGGGAAATTGAAGAAAATGGGAAGACAGCTCTGATTTAGAGTTGTCTTTTTTTAGTGAAAATAATTTTTACTTGCAAAAAAATGTAGTATAATGAAAAAAATAGAAAGGAGCCACTAATATGACTGATAATCATAAAAAGAGACGTAATTATTTAATTGCAACTATTATTTTAGGCAGTATTGTTATATTTGCTATTATGTATTTTTTTAGTCCAACCTCACAAATAACACAAGGAAATCCTGCAGAGAACTTCCAAAAAAGAATGGACTTGCAACCTTTCTTGATTATTGCAATATTCTGTTTAGCATCAATGAACTTCACAATAAGTAGATATAAGAAATTAAACTCGGGAATTAAAGGAGAAGAAAATACTCAAAAATTACTTTCAAATTTACCAGATTCTTATATTGTAAAATCAAATATTCCTCTTATTCATGAAGGAAAAAGGGCCGAAATTGACAACCTTATCATTAGTGAACGGGGACTTGTTATTGTGGAAACGAAAAACTACAGTGGAAGATTATATGGTAGTTCCGATAGCACGACTTGGACACAAGTAAAATATTCCAGAAGTGGACATCGTTATGAAAAAGATTTAAAAAATCCAATAAAACAAGTCAATCGACAAACTTGGATATTATCGCAAATTCTAAAAAATAATGGAATTTGCTGTTGGATTGATTCTGTAGTTTATCTTCAACAGGCTGAGTGCGATTTTGAGGATAAAAAGCTTTTCACTAATCCTCAAATGTTAGTTAATTATATTCTGACATTAGGAAAACCCAACTCCCTATCACAAAAAGATATTGCAAAAATTCAAACAATTCTATCAAACATGAAAGAAACTATGAAAAATACCTAAAATTATTTTTTATATTTTTTTTTATTGTTTTATATATGTATTTTCGTTATATTATCTCCTGAAATTTGGAGGTGATTATTTGTATTTTAAGAAAAAAGAAAAAACTCTAAATAACCCAAAATGTAATGCAAAGAAAATAGTGATTGCATTCTTAGCTATCCTTATGCTGATAACATCAATAACACCATTACTCGCCCAGGAAGACACAGTACCAATAAATATTGTTATTGACGCTGGACATGGCGGAAGTGTTGAACAAAACCTTGAAAAAAAACAGGCAGTTGGCGCAGAGTATGATGGTTTGAAAGAGAAAGAACTCAACCTAAAAGTTGCTAATTACCTAAAAGAAGAACTCGATAACTATAACGTAAATGTTTTCATGACTAGAACTGACGATTCTTATTGTTTAACTCTTAAAGAAAGAGCAAAATTAGCAAAAAAATATAATGCTACAATTATTGTAAGTTTGCATATGAATGCTTGCGATAAGCATAACGCAAATGGCTCTGAAGTATATATCCCTAATAGTTCTAAATTTTACTCTTCTATGAATCAGCTTGGTAGCACTATTCTATCTAATTTGAGTCAACTTGGATTAAAAAATAATGGGATTTTCACAAAATTATTAAAAGATAAAGAATCAAATATAGAGTATTATCAAGATGGTAGTGCAAAAGATTATTATGGAATAATCCGTGAAAGTTATCTGTTTAATATTCCTGCTATTATAGTAGAACATGCATATCTTGATAATTATAACGATAGAGAAAATTATTTAAGAACTGATGACCAACTTAGGGAATTAGCTCATGCTGATGCACAAGCTTTAGTTTCTTATTATAATTTATCCAAAAAAATAATAATGCCAAAAATGCATATAGAAACTCAAAAAAAGGGTATGATATCCTTATTAAAGGAAATAGTTAGTACTTTTATAGAATAATTATAAGCTCATATGAGCCTTATTATATCTAAAATTAAGCGTCAGGCTCATATGAGCCTGATGTTTTTATATATTTACCACCATACATTTATAATTAGCAGATATCTCTTCTTCAATACATTTTCTTGCATCCTCTGTATAATCAAATAATTTTGCCTTTAACTTATTACTACTCCAATTATAAATGGGGGTATTACATTTTAAACTTAAAAGCGTATCTTCATAAAGATATAAAGAATTATTTTCATTTATATAACGCATAATTATGTACTTAGTGTCCTCATTGCTATTTTGTGACATTGCTTTTCTCATTCTTTCTTTAATCCATTCTCCAATATTATCATAATATTCTAATAAAACTTTATCTTTTAAATCCAAAATATCGTTTTTATTATTTAACTCAATTGAATAGCATTTCTTTGCTTCCTTTCTTATCCATTCTGAAAAATTGGTCGTAATTCTTTGTGCATAAAAAGCATTTAGCAAATCTTCATTAATATAACAAATGAATGTTTTATACATTATTATTCGTTTATTTTGTCCACTCATAAAATAGAATTCCTCCATATTTTTAATAATAAATATTTTACCATTTTAGCAATTATATATCAATATAATGAACAATTAGTGCAAAAAGAACACTCATAGTTGTATAATTTTTATGTTTCACGGGAAACAAATTATGTTTCACATACAAAAAAAAGGGCACGATTGCCCTTATAAATATGATTGATATCTTTTTATTTGTTTTTTTATTTTATTATATGAGTGTTGTACAAGAAAATCAAAATTACTGGATTCTGTTTTGGTTTTTAGCAGAATCTTTTTAGTTGGGATTAAAATTTTTAATTCAGTATATAAGCTATTTTTCACTGCGCTTATATTTATTTCACTAAAGTGAATATTTTTATATTCTTTTTCCAGTTGTTGAAAGGTGTCTTTTAATATCTTAATTTGTTCTTCTGAAAAAATACCTTTTACTCCTTCGAGATTAATTTTCACCTGTATCACCCCCAATAGATAAAGTTATTGAAATAATAGCATCAAGAACATTTATGGGCTCTTGATATCTGATTAACATTTTATATAAAACTAAACAAAAATACAAGAAATGGGTCTCATAGTTTATACTATCGTCTATTTCGCTAAAAGAAATTAAATATCTATCATAATCTGATATATAATCAACTGTGACAATAAACTCAACTACTTCTGAATCCTCAATTTTTAATAAGAGTTCTCTATCTTTGAAAAAAGAGCGAACATTCTCTTCTGTATTATAATCATATCTATTTAATATATACGCTATAGGAAAGCACAACTCACTTAAAGTCCCACTAGAGTTCAATTCTAACGAACATTTACCTATAGGGTCATATTTATACCTATACTCCATAAAAACTACTCTGAGTAGCTAAAACCAGCTTTCTCAGCATCCTCCTTTGAATTAAAGTACGTAATACTCGAATCAGTTATTTTATCAACTTTAGGATTATCATTTTTAAAGTAATGCATTGTATTTCTATTTCCAATATATTTTGCTTCAGCAATTGCTTGTTTTCGAACATTAATTGCATATTGTTTTGCTTCTTTATCTGTCATTATTACTTCATTTGCTTTGGGGATTGCTATAGTAGAAACACTGATTCCTGTTTCGTTAGATTTTAATTGTATCGTACTCGATTCATTTGTTTTGAAATATGCAATATTCTTTTGTTCAAGTCTTTCTATTAGTCTTTTTGAAGGATGTTTGTAGGTGTCATAGTCTCCACTTGAAATAAGAACCCCTTCAGGTTGAATGCTATTTAAAAAGTAATCACTAGTAGCATAAGACGAACCTCTGCGACCAGCTATAATATAATTGTGATATTTAATTTCATTAGTATTGTATTGGTTAATATCATATGATTTAATTATATCTTTTTCAACTATATCAGATGCATCCCCAGTAGCAATTACAGAAAGACCATATTTATCAATATATCGTATGCACAAACTTGCATCATTTCTGTTTTCATAAGTTTTATCGGGATTTATGAATTCTATAGTCCCATCTCCAATTTTAAAATTATCACCAAAATGTGGATTAATAACTTCAATATTTTTCTCATTAATAAATTTTATAAGTCTCTTATAAGTTTTGCTTCCATTACCAAAATCTGACATATATATTTTCTGTATATCATACTTTTCAATAACAAAAATTGCATTATTGATATTTTGTATATCGTTATGTGATAAGATTAAAGTATCTATTTTATCTGTTTTACTGTATGACATATAATCATCAATAGCAGTATTATGTAAATCATCACTACCAGCGTCATACAAAACTACATCTTGACCATTTTTTAGTACAATTGATTGAGCCTCTCCGACATCAATCATTGTAACCATAGAGTCTGTTTTTTTGCTTGAAAATAAGAACGTGGAAATAATCAATCCAAAAATTACTAATATTATTACAATGATGGATGCTTTTTTATTCTTGTCAACTTTTGTATATTTATTTTTTAATAACTTAGATTTTTGATTTATGATATCTTTTAATTCTTTCATATTACCTCCTTTATTTATATTACTATAAAAATGTTATTCGCTGCTCCTATTAAATAGCTTATAACAGCCAACAAAGAAAAAGATACTCCTGCAATTTTTAGGATATCGACAATTTGTAATATTCTTCCACGTCTCCCTGTTCTATAAAATTTAGAAACCAATTCTAATACTAAGCTCATGAGTGATAAGCTAATTGCAATAATAGCAAATCCAATCGAAAAAATTAACACTTCGCGATTTCCTGCAGATAAGAATACGTTATATAGTTGCATCATTATTATTGGATTTTGATTCTTTAATATATTTATAGCTCATTCCTATTTGCTTTTTATTTAAAGAGCGATACTTTAATTCCTTTATTTTACAAAGCTTGTTTTTAACTTTATCTATATGTAAGTCTACTGCAGTGTAGTAATCTGAAGCCATTGTAGTGACTTTAAAATTACCATATTTATTAGAAATAATTGTTTGAATTTTTACTGCTGCTTCATGTGGTTTAACTAAAATAGAAACTCTTGAATTATCAAGAACTTTATACCTGTTTAACTTTTTAAACCGATTCATTAAATATTCATTCATAGCTTCTGTCATAGTAATTTTACATCTAATTGAAATATCCATAAAATATACCTCCAATTTGATTTTTGGTATTATATCATATTGAATTTTAAAGTGAAGATAAAACATAAAAATCTCAGGCTCATATGAGCCTGAAATATAATTACATATTATTTTAGCCTCGAAGCTCATATGAGCTTCGAAAAAATATAGTTCTGTTTTCATTGTTTAATATTTTTTAACTAGATTAGGGCGCATCCAACTATAAACCAAAAATAATAATCCACAGGCTCATATGAGCTTGTGGATTATAACTATTTTTTTAAAGTATGTTCATCAGTGAAAATATGATATTTATTTCTAATTTATCAACTTTTAAGAATAAAAATATACTAATGAAGATTATAAGTGTCAGTACACCAGAAAAAATAATTTCCGAAATCTTCATAACCGAACTCTCCTTTAATAAATTTAACAGTATCAAAAGGAAATACAAAGTATTTCCATGATATTCTCGCATATCCTGTAAAAGTAATATGCGGTAGGTTCTCTTCGCCAATGTTATGGACAAGTTTTAATGAATATCTCACCCTATACCGAATATTCTTTATACAATTGAGCACCTCGTTCTTCTCCAAACTTGGAAACAAGAATATCTCGAAGCGGAAGATTCTCTTTAATACACTTTTCAACTTCAATTACAATATTTAATTTATAAATCTTCTCACGCTGTTTTTCAGAAAAATGATTTTTGATTAGTCTATCCCGTTCCAGTTTGCGTCGTTTACGTAATTTATTTCTTAATCTTCGATTATAAGTCTCAGAAAACATAGAGAACAGTTTAATACCTTCATCATATCCATATTTGGCAATTAAATATTCATATAAATTGGTGTTTGTTCTTAGACTTTTAACTGCATCTTCGAATAAGCCAGAGTCTTTTAATGCGCCTACAAGTCGAGCATCCCCAATACGCTTTTCAATTTCTTGAAGGGGTTCAACCTTGATTCTTTGAATATTTACTGAACAAATATCAGCAATAACAGAAATAACTGAATCATAGCCCTTATCATTTGAATATATATAATAATTTCTGTTTTTAAATCTATCAGCGAGAATTGAAAGATATCCAACCAAGACAAAATCTAATGCATTTTTTCCATCTGCTTCACAATTAATGAATTGCAGCATAGACTCGCTATTGCTTATTGTCTCTGCATTGATTTTTTTATTGTGTCCTAAAAAGTAAATATATAAATTATTTTTGGATGAAATAATTTCTGGATAGCAATTTTCAGTATCCACTAAATAAATATTTTTTATAGATTCGGGTATTTCAATAAGTTTTAACATGATAATTCCTCCTTTATACACATTTACCATATCCCATAAATGTTAAGGTTACACAGAGTAAAAATACTAATAGTAAATACGCTAAAACAGACGCTAAAACAGGCTTGTTAGAAAATTCTGTATCTTGAATATCAACATTTATAGAAACAACATACGTATCTGCCCCATCCTTAATGGTAACTTTTAATTCCTGTTCCTTTTCGATATCCGTATCAATGGAAGTGGAATCATACTTGATTGATACATTTTCGTCATTTTTTATTCTAAAACAATTAAGCACATCAATGTTTTTTAATTTTTCTCCAATGTTTAACTCTATAGTGTTCTCAATCATGATTACATTACTTCCTAAATAAGAATCGCTGTCATCAATTATTGATAGAGCACTAATCGGTTTAGAAAAAACAACTAAATAAACAGTAACCAAACAAATTAAAAAACTTTTGATTTTTCTCATAAATTTTCTCCTTTAAGTTGTACTTTTAATATGCAATGTCCCCATTTATTTTCTATAAACCAAGTGAACCTCACCACCTAATTTACTTTGTAAATATAGATGGTGCTTCCGACCTCAGCTTCAGATTATAATATCTAAAACTTGCTCCTTTAGAGAGCGTCGGATTTCTGACAGTAATACAACCTTAATTCAGTAACTGTAGTACTATCGCTACAGCACCGCATTAAGGTTAATTAAACTGTTCAGAGTGCAGGTGGTCCGCTTCCCGAGTTCAGGTACTTTTGCCTCAACACGGGATTTTATTTTACTGCTTAACCCGTCCATTATATCTCTGATGAAATATCTTGCTCCGATATTATACGAAGCTGATAGGTCACAGTTGTACTGTTTTCCATTGCTGAAAGTACAAAGACTATAATTATCTTTGTTTCTCTTAACTTCACCGCTGCCGTCATAAGCCAGCCTGCTCGTATTCCATGCACATACTCTGGCCAGTCTCAAACCGTTTTTATGCGCCAGTGATTCTGTTATTCTCTGTACTTCTCTTTTGCGCCATAGCGTTATCTTCTGATTGGATTTGACACCTTTTAAATCAAGATGTTCAAACACAATACAGTCGCATCTATGTTCGACTGCAAACACTGTAATTGCTCTAGCTATTTGAATTGATAACTGTCGATTTCGATTGTTGTGAAGTCGCCACAATTTATTAGGGTGTCTGTTGCCCCGAGACTGTGCTTCTCTAATTTGTTTTCTTAATCTGTTGAGATAGTCTTTATCTTTGGCAAAATTAATAAATCTTCTTGCCTTGACAGTGCCGTCTCTTGAGATTATTGAACAAACAGCATCATGATTGATGCCTAAGTCAACTGCACATATAACATCAGATGTCTGCGGCAGTTCTACTTTCTCCTGAAACACAAATCTTAAATAATAGCGGTGATTTATTTTCTGGATAACAGGAGCAGAGGATGAATTAATATCAAATCTTTTTGTGATATAAGCTAAATCAGAGGCTCTCAGTTTAACAGTAATCCATTTCCAGTCATTATCTTTAAATATTTTAATACTGCATGTTCCGTCATCATTTAAAGAAAACATATTGCCTTTATATAAACACGGCATTGGCAACTGATTACGGTTAAGCTTTGGTTTTTTACCTCTGCATCCATCACTTTGCCAATGCTCCAGCTGTGATTTATGACTCTTCACAACTGCATTGGCAGTTGTAACTGCACTTCTTCTTAAATAGCTGGGCATTTTATAAAACTTCTTATCAAAGCTGTGATATTTAGCTTTTCTTGCAGAAGTGGAGTGGATTAACTGCTCAATATAGTTCATTGACTGCATACTGCTTAGTGATTTGATGTTTTCATACTCTTCCAGAGATACGTCAATGATGTATTTCACCGCTCTGTGATAGATACGTACTGTCTGATTAACTGTTTTGAATTCATTAATAATTTTCACTTTATAAGAACTGATGTATTTCATTGACTTCACCTCATAATCGAATATTTTTAAATTTGTATGATGTGGATGAGGCTAACTCCACCTAAATTGCTACGCAACTATAGATGGAGAATGCGCCTCATTTTTCTTCAATAACTTCAAAATAGTTTCTTCGGATTGTTTAAGAATTTTATCTGCATTTTCTGATTTAAATGCTTCACCAAAATAAAATGAAGATATAACGTTGTTATTAATATCAGTAATATAATAGTCATCACAATTACTGTTCCATAGTTCTTTAACTTTTTCTATTACACTCATAAAAACTCCTTTTTTACAATTTTTCACTTCCTGGTAAATAGCTTTTTAGTTTTTCAAGTTTATAAATATAAAATAATATTTTCTTATGATTCTGTTTAGTTTTAGGAATAGTATCCAGTTTTTGTTCAGTTTCTTTAATACTTTCCTCTATATTAAATTGTAGTTGCTCCTTTAATTCTTTTGTCATAAACTCCTCCTGTTAATCGAATATCAAGCTATCTAATTATAGCATATATAATACTGTTAAAAAACTAAAAAAAGAAGACTTTCGTCTTCTAATAATAGATTGAACTTCTTTTTTTGAAAAAATTAGGAATTTCTAAATCATCTGTTTGTTTATTAATTGATTCTTTAGAGGATTGCAAATCATATACATACTTTGCTTTATTTGTCTTTATGACTTCAGCAATATTTGATTGATTTTTCACAGATTTATTTTTTGTGTCTTTTAGACCAGTCGCGATTATAGTAACTATTATTTCATCACCAAGGTCTTCGTTGATTGAAATCCCTAAATAAGTATTTAAATCATTACCAACTTGAGATGTTATTGTTTCCAAAACTATATTTGCATCTAGTAAAGATACATTTGGTCCACCAGTTACATTAATAATTGCATCTTTAGCACCCGCTACAGACACTTCTAATAATGGCGAAGAAATAGCTTTTAATGCAGCGTCTTTGGCCTTATCATCGCCTTTTGCATGACCAATACCAATTAAAGAATTACCTTTGTCTCTCATTACAGAACAAACATCTGCAAAATCTAAATTAATTAAGGCAGGCGTTGCAATTAAATCTGTAATCGTTTCAATTGCTTGAGCTAGAACCTTATCAGCTTCTTGAAAGGATTCTTTAAGGGGAAGACCTCCAATAAGTTTTATTAATCTGTCATTTGATACACTAATTAAGGAATCTACATTCTTCATCAGTTCGTCAATGCCTTCAAGTGCATTACTATTTCTTTTTTTTCCTTCAAATGAAAATGGAGTCGTAACAACACCTACTGTTAAAATACCTAAATCTTTCGCAAGTTTAGCAATAATAGGGGCGGCGCCAGTTCCCGTACCACCGCCCATTCCTGCGGCAATAAATAGCATGTCTGTATCTTGAAGAATATTTAAAAGTGTTTTTTCTGATTCTAAAGCGGCTTTTTTTCCTATATCTGGATTTCCTCCGGCACCAAGACCTTTCGTTAGTGTTTTGCCCAAAGCAATTTTAGAATCCAGTTTACTTTGATGAAGTACTTGGACATCAGTATTGGCTATAAAAAATTCGACGTTTTTTACATTGTGTTCTAACATTCGGTTTACAGCGTTATTACCTCCACCGCCAACACCTATTACTTTAATTTTTGCTAATTGATTATTAATATCCATACTATCCTCCGTATTTTATGATATCCAATTATAGCATATATAATAGTTTAATTCTATACAAAAAAAAGAATTAGCCAGTGCTAATTCTCTTCTTCAAATTTTTCTTCTATTTCTTGAAGTAATGATAATAATTCATCCCGATTATCAATATCTTCAGAACGAAGAAGACTTTTAAGTCTATCAATTTCATCTAATTTGCTTACTGCAAGTATTTCAGAAACTTTTTTATCATGTGATGTGACCTTTCTTTTGTTCTTAGACATACCGGCAGAAGAGTATATCTCTGCAACTTTAATATCACCAACTGCTGAATATTTTGAAGCTTCTACGCGCGCTTGAGCTTCATATTTTTTATGTTTAAGTTGTACAAATAAGAAAATAAGACTAATTGCTGCCAAGGCAAAAACCAAGAACATTATCATAGTCATATAACCTTGTGATTGTGCATAATAGTCAATATATCCTTGACCATTTTGACCTGCTTGTTGTGCTCCATTTACTAATTCTTCCATTTTATTGTTCCTCCTTTTAATACAAGTCTCATAAAATACGATAAATAAGCTTAAACCCTTCTCAATCTTTAGAGGCGGTGTTATTAGTCGATTAGCAATTATGTACTTGTATTACCCTTTTTTTACCGCAAATAAAAAAGGGATTTTTATTTTTTTAGTTGTTTTTGAGTGTTTTTTTGAGCAACTAATTTTAAATATAAAATCTCTCTTATCGTTTATTATGTATAAATAAATTATTCGGGTAAAAATACACCTGTAAAATACCACGTTTTCCATTTTTGTCAATTCTAATTATAAATTTTACGCACATTTCTTTACGATATTTGTATTTGATTCTTCGTGCTGTGTTATATTATAATATCTTTGAAAGGAGGGGAAATATATGGGAGAAGACGGTACAAATCAGTATACTGGTAATTCTAACGAGGGAACTTCTGAAGATGGTACAGAAATGACGGAACTTATCCCTGATACCCAAGATACAGGTCAAGGTTATGTCAATTATTATGAACAAAGCCAAGGAATGATGGGTCTAATTTTTGTATTAGTCATTATTTGTGCAATAATTAATATTATTTATAGAGTAAATAAAAAAAGCCAAATCGAAAATACAAAAAAGACAAATCTTATGTATTACGCAAAATCATTTCAAGAACATAATTTAATAACTCAGCAGCAGTTAACCGATATGCAAAATATGAATTTACAACAACTGCAAATGGAAATGAATCGCATAACAGAGTCTTTAAAACAACAGATGAATCAAATGGAAATTGACCATCAACAACAAATGCAACAGCAAGTGCAACAGCAAGTGCATGAAGATGCAATAAATGCTGCTACAGGTATAGAGTTTGGTGGAGTTAATCCTGATATAAATCTTAATCCGGGATTACAAAACCAGCTAAATGAATTAAATAACATTAATGATTTTGGTAGTTTTAATGATTTCAATAATCATATGTAAAAATAGTTAGACTATCGAAATAAACTACAGAACAAAAAAATGTTTGGCACAGTAGAACTCAAGCCACGATATCAAAAAAGAGAGGATTTAAAGTGTACCCTATAAATTAGGTACTAAAAATCCTCTCTTTTTAAATAATGATTTGATGCTCCGCTAATTAATTCTATCATATATAGATATTTACCAATAATTGGGATTAATAACCACCATACCTTACTTTTATAATTAATAGCATCTAAGTATGCATTATATCTATCATTAAATAGCAAGCCTACAAGACTGGCATAATACTTAGCCTCAAATCTTAGACAGAAGTAAACCGTAATAGGTAATAATATAAATATAAAGAAACATAATGAACCAAATCCAAAATATATATTAGAAAATGATGAAATTCCTAATGTAATTCCCATATTTAAACATATGATGATAATTACAGTAATCAGTAAGCAAAATGTCTTTATAAAAAACACCAAATAATAAAGAAAAATACTACTAAACATATTACATGATTCATTAAATGCATCACTAATTGATTTCATAGTAATTTCTTGTTTTTTTAATAAGAAATTAGTTAAAAAGACCTCTATATACGTTAACAATACTGAAATTATTAAAGATAAAATCACTCCAACTCCTAGAGGAATTATACATAGAACACCTAATAATAATGAAACAAAATATGAAAATAATAGTATTTTTATAAAATTACCAATATTATTTGTTAGTATATTCCAAGCATTGGAAAATCTTCCCATAAGACACCTCCAAAAAAACATTGAATCTGTTGCCACAGCATTATATAAAATACCAATAAAATTACAATAAAAAAACTTCAAACATTTTAATTTTTATAAAAAAAAGACCTCTAGGGTCCAACATTTTATATGGTTGCGGAGGAGGGATTTGAACCCTCGACCTTAGGGTTATGAGCCCGACGAGCTACCAGACTGCTCTACTCCGCGATAATTAATAGACTTTACCTCAATTTGCTGCTCCTCGCTAACATTCCTTGCATATAGAAGGACTCTGTGACCCCCAACTACAGTATCGACTACAGAATTTGCAAAACTCATCTTTTTTCTCCGGGCTTATACTACTGTAGAACCTGAACCTAAGCCTTTTCATGCCGGAAGGTTCCCAATTCCTTTTTGGCGCGGATTGGTAAACCTTGCTCGTTCAGTCAAGTTATTAGCGGCAAAATTTATCTTGGAACCTGGCTATGTTATATTTCAATCGAATTTCAACAATGGGAATTACACCCACCATGTCGCACCAGTGCCTTGTCCCGTCGAAAGGATATTCGGCCATTGTCTATTATACGTATAACTATTAGCATGACCCATCGTCAACCACGAGGAGGTTGTTATACTATGACGACATGATATTGCAGTATTTCTACTTACTCAACTAATAAACATGTATTTTCAACAACCAGTTTGATGAAGCTGTACATAGAGGAGCTACCTTTATGCATTTCACCAACTCTTACGAGCTAGACTGGACGGGATTGATACCCGCAACATTTACTCACCATTCAGCATTTAGAATAATATACAACTTTATATCTAAGTTATCAAAAAACTGTCTTTTGAGCTATGTACGTGCTACTTATCTTATAACTATATTTCTACAGTTTCACGACAAACGGTTTGCTTTAGCATTCCCGAATTGTTTCAATTTCAGCTACGAAAAGGGGTCCACGGGTTATTCTCCACTGGAGCGTCTATTATCACCGCGATAAGTTCACTGTTTTTACATTCATATTAGTGATGCAACATGACTTCTTTTGATTCCATTTAGAATCTTCATTATGATTGTCACCAATCATAAAACACATCCAATCTACAGTATCCCATACATTGTCTATGACTTCCCATCAAGTTCATGGAGCGATGGCATTCGCTTTATTCACCATGATGCAATATCTAAAACAAAAGCATTAACGCTTATGTATATATATTATAGCATATACTACTCTTTTTGCAACACTTTTTTAAAGAAAATCTTGCTTTTTTGTAAAAAAATGAAACTTTTATTGTTTCATTTCCATTTAATATAGTTTATAAATATAAATACGTAGATTTATCAAGCTTTATGCCCGCCGATTTGTTCATTTCTTTCTTTAGCTGTAGCCCCGTCTTGCAAATCCATAACTTTTAACACTGCATTTTTACCATATTTGTTTTTGATTTTTAAAATAGCTTTTTGTAGAGCCATTTCTTTCTTTAATTTTTCCTGTAACACTTTTTCTTGTTTATCTTTACTCTCATAATCAGTAAATAAATCTAACTGCTCATATGTCTTTTTAGTGTGCTGTGATATATCTAAAAAGTTAATTACATTACAAAATGTAATATTTAATTTGCGGATAAGCAAATTTTTTTTTACTATGCTATCAAATAATTCAGAAACATTATTTCGCAATATATCAGTGGAAGAAGTATGAAAATCCAGATTGACTGTTCCGTGAGAATGCATAGGAACCATTCTTCCGTAACTGTCTTTTTTTGTTTTTCCTTTATAATCACTACTTGATATATTTTCTCTGTCATATGATATATGCAAAACAACTTGCTTGGTAACTAGCTGTTTTTCCACTAAATCTAAAGATAAGGAATCTATCATCTCGCACAAAACTATTTTTGCTTGTTCGTATTTATATCCACGATGAAGTACTTGTCCAGTACTAATCGAATTTTTCATCGGCTTATACGCTTTTATCTCTGATATAGTGCATGGTTCATAGCCCCAGGCATGGTCAATTAATAATTCTGCATTTATTCCAAATTCATTATATAAAACATCCTCGTCTATTATAGACTGTCTCGCAATATCACCCATTGTAAATAAATTTAATTTGGTTAACCGTCTCTCGTAACCTTTTCCAATACGCCAAAAATCTGTTAATGGTTGATGGCTCCATAATTTCTTTCTATACATCATTTCATCCAAACCTGCAATTCTTGTGCCGTTTTTATCTGGAGATATATGTTTGGCCAATATATCCATTGCAACTTTAGCAAGATATAGATTAGTTCCAATCCCGGCTGTTGCAGTTATACCTGTTTTTTGGAAAACATCTAGTAAAATTTTTCTTACAAAATCATATGGTTTTAATTTTTCTTTTTTCAAATACGGGGTTATATCTAAAAATACCTCATCAATAGAATAGACATGAATATCTTCGAATGATACATGTTTTAAGTAAATTTCATAAATCCTTTGACTATATTCAATGTATAAACTCATTCTAGGAGTTGCCACAATATAATCTAGTTTAAGTTGGTTATTATTATTTAATTCGGCACTGTTAATTGACTTGGCTATAAAATCACGATTTTTATTCAGTCTTTGACGCTCTATGTTAATTTGTTTGATTTTATTTATTACTTCAAATAATCTTGGACGTCCAGGTATTCCATACGCTTTTAAAGCAGGGGAGACCGCTAAACATATTGTCTTATCAGTTCTGCTGTTGTCAGCAACAACTAGATTGTTTTTTAAAGGGTCCAACCCTCTTTCAATACATTCAACAGAAGCATAAAAAGACTTTAAATCAATTGCAGCATATATATGGTTCTTTAACATGGGAAATCTCCAATCTTTAGTTATACTAATATTATTCTACAATCAGATAAAAATATTACATAATAGAAGTAATTATTTGAAAACCAGAATAATACCTTTAAAAAACTTTAATAAAAAAAGTGAAGCTAATCTTCACTTTCCTTTTCCGGCATATAGCCATCATGAATCTTTTTAATTTTAGAATCAATTTTATTACAAGATGTAAATACTTCTTTATAGCATTTATCAAGTTTTTCAATAGCATTGTTTAATCCTTCAAGTCTTGTCATCATTCTTTGACTGTCATTATACATTGCTACAATTTCTTTTTCTAAACTTTTAATATGTTTATTTCGATTAAAATCTTTTGTGATATTGATTAAAGTAAATACAACACCTATTAAAGTAGTGGGGCAAGTTAATAAAACATGTTTATGATGCGCATACTCTATTAATTCTGAATATTTTGCACAAACTTCCATGTAAATTGCTTCACTAGGTATAAACATAACAGCATTTTCTATAGTTTCGCTGGTAATATATTTTTTAGAAATATCATTGATATGTTTTTTTATATCTTGTTTAAATGCTGATTCAAATTTCTTAATATCATTTTCTGCGCTTTCCACTGAATCAAGTTTCCTAAAATTCTCTAATGGGAATTTTGAATCAATTATTAATACCTTTTCTCCTGGTATTTTTAAAGCAACATCTCCAATGTATCCATTCTTCAAACTGTATTGAGTCTCAAAGATACTCTGATTGTCCCCAGCATACACACTTAATAAATTATTAAGCTGATATTCACCCCAGTTCCCTCTAGATTTTTTATTTACCATAATATCATTTAAGGCATTTATTCGTTGAGTTATGTTATTTGTCTGTTCTTTCTGGGTAATTGCAGAGTCTTTTATAACATCCAAGATAGTACCAATACGACTCAATGAAGCTACAGATTGACTTCCTTGTTTCACAGATTCAATGTAATTATCATTGATATTTTTTAGGGTATCTTCTTGGTGTTTTACATAGTATTCCATCTCATTTATTGTTTTCATACCAGCCGTTATTTTAGTAACCTTATTATTCTGTTTAGAAACCATACTCAAAAGGACTATTACAACGATAATCAATACTAATAAAAGTCCAATAATTAATAATTCCATATTTTATCTCCTTTTGTGCGTTTTAATACACTCTTTATATCATATTAATAATTATACAACAACGAAATAATCTCCCACGGTGCCAAACCCATAGGAGATTAAAAATAATAGATACTTGCCAGTTTTTTTATAAGTTTGTAGAGACATCTTATATTAATTTTTATGGGGAGAGCTCAGTGTCTCCTAAACTTACATCTTTATTATAATATAAAAGACCCTAAATAAAAAAAACAGATACATATTTTAAATCCAAATTTTAGGCTTTTATTTGTTTTTTAATGGGCTTTGAAATTATATATTGGCTTAATGATATCCAATACTTCTACAGAGTCCTCTATATTTTTTAATATATCATCGATTCGTTTATATGCCATTGGGCTTTCATCAACCGTTGACTGACATACTGAAGAAGTATAGACACTTTTCATTGTATCTTCGAAGTCTTTTAGAGTTATAGAATCTTTAGCTGTTTTTCTGCTCATTAACCGCCCAGCTCCATGAGGACCAGAATAGTTATAATCTGGATTACCTTTACCAATTCCAATAATAGAGCCATCTCTCATATTAATTGGAATAATAACTTTTTCTCCTTGTTGGGCACTTATTGCGCCTTTTCGAAGAATGTTATCGTCTCCAATATAATTATGAATTGTTTCCCAACCGTAGCTTCTTATATCAATTTGATTATTTTCAAATCCAAATTCAAATTGATGGGCTTGATATTCATCAATCCAAACTGCACAATTTTTATATCCATTATCTTCTACAATAAAGTCTAAAATTCTTTGAACAATAATTCGCCTGTTTAGAGAAGCATAGCGATTACAAATTAAACAATCATGCAGATAGTCTTTCATATCTTGCCCCTCTAAATAACATAAATCATGAGCTAGAAGTTTTTTTTCAGTATTTTGTTTATTGAATTCCTCTAAAGCTTTTTGTATTTCATTTGATTTACCTTGGTCTTTTAATTTTTTTATAAGTTCTTTTCTTAACGAATCTCTTTTTAACTTTGTATTATTACAATGTTCATCGGCGAGATTTTGATATATATCAGCTACCTGTTTTCCTAAATTTCTAGAGCCAGAGTGAACCACTAAATATCTTTTTCCATTATTTGATTCATTGATTTCCAAAAAATGATTACCTCCTCCAAGGCTTCCTAAAGATTTTTCGATATGTTCAATGTGTTTTAGTTTATCAAAGCACTTTAACTTATTGATAAAACAATAATTAATTTCTTTAGATTTTTCTTTATTAACTTCAAACCCGGCAGGAATATAATCATTAATGAATTTGTCTATCTTTTCTAAATCAAGTTTTAAACAATCTGGGATTTCAACTATTAACATACCGCAAGATATATCGACACCAACTAAAGAGGGCGACACTTTATCTTTTAATTTAATTGTTGTACCAATGGTTGCTCCTTTACCCGCATGAGTATCGGGCATAATGGCAATTTGGCAATCTTTTAACCATTTTTGATTGCACATTTCCGTGATTTGAGAAATACATTCGTTTTCAACGGTTGTAGCAAAAACTTTTGCTTTATTGTATTTTCCTTGTATTTCAAACATATTGTTCTCCTTTTTGTTTTTTTTGAAGCTTCTATTGCTATTTTATTCTAAAAAAGATTTTAATTCATTTAAGAGCCTCTTTTTTAAATACTGATGACATTGAGTACTTTTTTCTTCATTCAGCATTGATAATTTGAAATAATCATGTTTTTCCATAAATTTATTTGTAAAAATATCTTCAATGTTTAATTGCTCGTAAATTAAATCATAGGCATATGTTTTTCTGCAATATTCATCGTTGTCATCTCTATAATATTTAATATTTTCAATAGGAGCCATCTTAGCCAGTTGAACGAGGTTTTCAAATAGTGGCACGCCATTCCATTCTGTATATTCGTAGTTTTGGTCTGTGGAATTTTGAAAGGTAATTGTTGTTGCGCCGTTTATATCGTATCCCACAACAGCTAATAGATTGAACTCTTTCCAATAGAGAAAAGTTTTTGTGAAAATATTTTCTATCCAAAGTTTTTCAAGATTATACAATCTCTTTTTACGATACTCCTCGATTGAAAAATAATTGGCATTATACATGCTTGCAGGGCAATATGGATAATTTTCATCAATAACTTTCTCAAAATTATCTAATTTATTTTTTGCAATTTGTTGAGCCTTTTTAAATACTTGGTTTGCCTTAATATCCGGGTAAAACGTTAGTGTTATACAATAAGACATGATAGTTTCTCCTTATTTGTTTCTAAAATATTAGTTTTAATTTTTTTCTCCGTATAAGTGTTAGTCGTAATGAAAACCAATCGCTAAGTTAATTCTGAATTACTTGATAAAACTGTGAAATCCATTCTCATCAACGCTTCCTAAATAATTGTCACTACTATTTTTTATATCAGTAAGATTGAATTCTGAGATTTGTTCAACTTTCCAATTATGAAATGGACCGCCCCTATGAAAGGAACAAGCAGCAAAAGAATATTTTCTTGAACATATATATAACTCACACCACGCTTCAGCATAATCTTCACAAATATTATCGGAGATAGGACCATTACCATAGCTAAGATTTTCTGCATCTACCATAATGTAACCTATCGGTTGAGCATCATGACGCCCCTCTGTCAAATCAGGATGTGCATATACACGAAAAAAATGACGTCCAAGAAGTCTTTTTTCATGTTTTTCTGCCTCTTTTTTATCCGTAAACAATGTTCCATCCACTGTCTCATAAATAATTGATTTAATTTCTTCCATATCATTTCATAATCTCCTTGTTTATTTTTTACCCTAATAGTGAAATCTGTTCATTACTAAAATTCTCCATACATGGACTGTCTGCTTTAATTTCATCAAGAAACTCGGGAGCTGTATCAATAGTATAGAAAAGTCGATGATAAGAATTCCCTTCATCATCTGATGAAATAAATATTTTTTTATCACCATTTCCTTTAATTATTTCTTCTAATAAATCTTGAGTAAGTTTACTTATATCCATAGTAGAAGGGGTAGCAATTGAATTTTCTTTGTGTTTTTTTAGTATATTATATGCTGCAGTTAAAACTTCTATCTCATTAGTGTTGAAATCGTCTTTCATAGTAGTTTCTCCTTATTTTCTTTAAGATTTATAATATTTGTTATTTTTTGAATTGTTCTTTATCATAATGGGGTATTTTTAAATCACCTGAATATTCATGCTGCTTCAACATTAAGTTATATGTTTCTGTCTTAATTGAAACCGGGATGAACATCTAAGTGCACATACAGAGTCCGTTAACTCTTCTTCTAATTCTGTTTTATTATCCATAGTTCTCATCCCTTATTGTTTATATCTTTCAGGTTTCCAAACATATTCCTTTAATCCTAATAAAATTAAACATTGTTCTACTTCCTTGTATGTAAGTCCATCGCGTACATAAGTTTTAACAAGCCTATGTACTAAATTTCCCATATCCGAGTCGTCATCTAGTATTATTATATTGTCAATATCTATTCCTTTGTTTTTGCAATAAGCTTCTATTTCATCACCACTACAATTCATTTTCTCCGTTGATAGAATATCTTCAAATCCCAAGTTATAATTTTTTAGATATGTTCTTAGTCTATACAAAGCTTTTGGCGAATATCTCCAAGACGAAGATACTACAACTATAGGCGTATATTTCACACCCATCGTTGTAAGTAAATCTTTTAATCTAATTACGTTTTCTTTACTGAGATTATAAATAGATTTTGATGTTTTACTTGAAGCTTCGTTATTTAGTACACCATCAATATCTAAAAATATGTATTTTTTTTCCAAATCAAAATGCGCCTCCTTATTTTTTACTATGTACTTTAGTTCTATTTCATGAAAACTAACCAGTGTGTTTTTGACCGTTTATTTCCAAATAACGGAGTTCTGTCAAAACAAGTCAAGATTTCTTTTAACTTTATTTGGTCCTCGTTCCATTTAAATATCAATATTCCATCTTTCTTTAAAACTCTCATGCACTCATTAAACCCTTTTGAAATATCATTTTTCCAATTATTGGCGTCTAATTTGCCATATTTTTTTGCTAACCATGAATTTTCTCCAACCCGAAAAAGATGTGGTGGGTCAAAAATCACAAGATTAAATGTTTCATTCGCAAAAGGTATATCACGAAAGTCTGCTATAATATCTGGAGCAACAGTTAAGTTTCTTCCATCGCAAAGAACCTCATTGGCATTTCGATTGTCCATGTATATAGTGTTCTTGTTATTTTTATCAAACCAGAACATTTTCGCTCCGCAACAAACATCTAAAATTTTTTTACCTGTCATATATCTTTTTAATCCTCTACTTTTAATTTTTGTATGTAATCATATTTAGTTCCTAGTATCATTTTTCTAACTCTTTCCAATGTTTGAATTGACTGCTCAATAGAACTCCAGTCTTGCCTTTTTTTAGTTACTAGAAGAGTTTCAATAGACAAGTCAATCGTTGTAATAATAGTTGATTCAAACTTATTATTGATGGCTTCGGATACGACCTTTGCATCGCCATACAACTCTTTAATCTGATTATTCAAAATATATTCTTTGATTTTTTCGAAAGCCTCAAATTCATTATTTTTATCTAAAATCATAATTTTAATTTCCTTTCATTATAATTTTTTAAACCTGTTTTCTGCCTCTTTCCAGAGACTTTGTATATACTTACTTCTATCATTCAACCATTCAATTACTTCTTCATACTCATCAGGTGCTATATACTCGATTTTAACTTCACTTGTATTTCCAATACGTTGTGAAAAAATGTATAAGTCCATCCCATAAGCATTATTTTTTTCAAAAATATCATAACGTATTACAAAGTTAAATGTGTCATACCAATCCCACTCTGTAGTTCCAAAAGGTAAAAGTTGCTTTTTCCAATCTTGCCAGCTTTTGTAAGAGTCGTATGAATCTGCTCCAACACATCCAGCATAATCATGTTCTGTTTTATATAATTTATATTTGTCCATAGATTTTCTCCTTTTAATCACGCTTAGCTCGCATTTTTTCTATCCATTGGAATATTTGGTATACCGCCCATTGAGGTATTGCTTTGTTTCTTTTATACGTATTCTCAACTTCCCAACATCCAAAATCATCTTTAGTCTGATTAAGTGACAGTACTGCTCTATATTTTCTTATTAATTCGTCATTAATATATAACTCAAAAGAGAGTTTACAGTATGTTCCAAATAAATATTTATGCGTTTTAGCGTGTATGTTACGTAATTCGATATTTGTATTTATTTTAATGTAATTATTCCAGTGCCATGGGTAATCATAATAAGAGTCATAATATCCATCATATTGGTGCCATAAATATATGTGATAATTTCTTTTATTTAGCAAATGAATCATTACTGCACTTGCAAACCTGTTTCCATTTATTCTTTGTTGTTTTGTCATAATATTTCCTTTGCTTTAACATACTATTGTTTACTTTTGAGTAATCAGTTTTTTATAAGTATCTTCATGAATATAAAATATTTTTTTTGCACCAGAACTCCAAAGTTTTTTTTCCAATTGCTCTTTGTTTGTATGTTTAACCACAGTTACTCTAACGTTATCTGTAAATTTTATAGTGTTAATATTTTTTGTTTTATCATTTTCAATGACATATGTAATTTCTTTGCTGTTGATATTAATTATGTTAATATTAACCTTCTCTTTTGAAAATGAAACAGTAAGCGTAAAAATGACAGTCAGAATGATGATTGAACATCCGAAAATATATTTTTTATTAAATATAAATTCAAGAAAAATAAAAAATATAATAGCGTACAAAATAAAAATACATATTGGGAATATACTAGCGATAAAATCATTGACAATTATATTCATTTATTTAATCTCCTTATCAATCCTTACAAGTTGTACATCCATTTTTACTCCATATTTATTTGCCATTCTAAGCATATTTTCGGTTCCTTTAGATTTTCCATCCCAAAATGCAATTACCATATCCGCAACTTGAGCCATCTGGTCATTACGAATTGGTCCAGCTGCTTTACCATATTTTTTCCAATCTGCGGGGAATCTCTCAATTTCTAAATTATGTTCTTTGGCAAATCTTTCACCTAATGAGTCAGCGCCCGCTGCTCCACCTGATACAATCACAAGTCTACTGCCCAAGACTTCTAGTTCAATTTCTAATCTTTTTTTTACCTTTTCATAATCAGTAAAATTGCGACATCCTGCTACTACTATTCTAAATTGACTATCCATTCTATAAACTCCTTTCTTAAATAATCGTATATTTAACTATTGAATTATATCATATATTATTTATTAAACATATATCATATCTAATCTTTATATGAAATAAATTTTGCTATTTGGTATTTTTAATTGCGGTTAACTGTATTTTCAAAGTATATAAAAAATATCCTCTTCAAATATAGAAGGGGATATTTTATTGATTTTGAGGGTTTGTTTTTAATTGGATTCTATTAGTTTTTTTGCTGTATCTTCGTGGGGATATCAGATATTTGCTGCACCAATTATTGCTTTTTGAATTTTTTGTTTATCTTCATCTGAAATGATTTTAATTTCTGTATATTCGGTTACTTAATTTTTATTGCTGCTATAATAATCCCAAATATAATCAAAATTATTAGCAGAATAAATTGTATATGTCCTGTGAAGAAATTAGCAGTTACTAACGTTAGCATCGTCATATCTAATCCCATAATTTTGCTCTTTGAACAGTTTATATTTTATTTGTCCTTGTCTCACCTTCTACGGATGAGTGAGCAAGAAAAAAGCAGGGTGGGGGCTTGTACTACCTTGCTTTTTTTTGCAGATTATTCTATGTTTCATATCAAAAATAAAAAAGCAATCCTAAGATTGCTTATAAGTAAATTTATAATCGACTAGCCTCAATACTAAATTCCTCAAAACTGTTCACAAATTTATATGGCTCATACTCACCGTACGCAGTAGGTCTGGTAATTGCTACGATTTGAATATCATATCCTAATTTTTTTTGTAAATCTGTCGCAAAATCAGCTAATTCTTTACCACGTTTTGCTTTTAATGCAACACAACCCGATTTCTTAAATCTTTTTGCAATGATATAACACATCTTCTAGCACCTCCTCCAGCTCTTCAGCTGATTTAATTTTACCATTTTCATAATACTTACGCAACAATTGTCCACAAGAACTATCATATCCGCGTTTATAAAACTTATCGTGCAACCAGTCATTTAATTGCCTATCATAATACGTGTTAAATTGTATTTCTATCGGGTAGTGATGATTATCCCTCTGATAATAAACATGTATCCCCCTATAACCATCGTCATTAGATTTACCCCTGGACATATCAACAACTCTTATTTTATCCTCTTTCTCTAACTCTAGAACTTCATCATAGGATTTACATATAACTCGAAAGCCAAGAATATCATTAAATACTCTATTGTATGTTGCATTTGGATAATAACGCTCAAATTTCATTTTTGCTGACGAGACACTCTTTATTCGTGAATCCAATGGTAAATCATCAATTATCTCTAATGAAAAATACCAATTATTAATTAACTCAATTTCTTTCTCCTAATTTCTTCTTTGCAAAAATAACGACGATTGCTTTTCATTGACAAAATATCCATTAATTTAAATATCATCTTCTATTACCTCCTCGTAAGTTTGTTTAAAAATATCAGGTCTGCACAAATTAAAATCTCCGTGTGCGTCCTTGATGATGTAATCGCCATAATCAACTTCCATTGTTTCTCCTAGTATTTCTATTGCGATACTAACTAGCATTTTCTTTAATTCCCTCTTTATATCTAAAAGTTCCACACATTCTTCGATTAAATCACTACCAACAAAATTACATATTTCTTCTAAATTACTTCCCGTCCATTGAATAGCTTCTACAACTACGGGTTTCTTTCTATATTTAGGCATCTTCTATCCCTCTATTCCACAATAATATTTTTTAATATCTTCTTCTCCAAAACGTGCTATTAATTCTTCTAATACTTCTTTATTTTCAAAATATAAAACCTTATGTTGAACCGTTAGAGCAAAATGAATCACAACGCTATTTTTGTAATTATCGTAATAAAGGCAATATTTATTTTGGTTGGTATCATCCCAATTTAGCTCAAATTTTTTAGATTCCTCTTTAAATGCTTTTTGAATTTCTAAATAACGTTCACATTCTTTTTTGGTTTTAAAAATTCTTAAAAAGTCTTTGCGGTAATTATCAGCCATACTATCATACCAACAATCGACAAAAACATTGCCCACTGAATCAACAAACCAATATTGCTCTCCAAGTCTTGGAAATTCATCATCTTCAATTTCCACTTTCTTTAATTCATCTAATTCTTTTTCTAGTTTTGCTATTCTTTCTTTGTATTCTTTTCTATTCATTTTCAATCACCTCATGTCATTCTTATCTAATGATTCTTTAAATTTGCTTTCATTTTTCACTTGCTTATCTAATTCATTTATTCTATTTCTTAAATAATTTTTCAGGTTCCATTGCTTCTTTTGTAGATTTATAAAACATAAAAATACTTATAATAAACAATAAATATTCAATAATTCTAAACATTAGCAAAAATACTTTTAAATCCATTTAAAATACCTTTTTTTAGACTAATCTCTGAATATCCATATCTCACACTGGACAGTAGTATGTTCAAAAATATCTAAAATGATTTTGCTTACAACATCCCAAGAACCACCAGCCAAACCACAGCCGATTCCATAGGGAATCGCAACTGTGTAGCCGTTTACCTTGGCAAAATTACATACTGTAGTGAAAGACTTAGATAAAGCTGAATAATTAGTTTGCTGTTTTGCCCTTCCATAATTTAATTGTCCAAATATATTCGCTACGTATTTGTCATTTTCCACCTTGGTAAACAGTGCATTTCCTAATAAATTATTATACTTATTAGCGCTATTACAATACTGTTTATAATCTTTATAAACAATTGTCCACTTTCTTCTAATCTGTAAAGCAAGACCTGCTCCCATAACACCTTTGCAGTTTACCTGTTGACAAATAATATTACATTTTGTATTTAGAATATTTCCTTTTTTATAGATTACAGTCATATCCTATCTTACCTCACAAAATTTGTTCAAAAATAATAATTAATATCACGAATGATACTATAGAAGTAGATACACTAACCATTTTACCTTTAGCTGGGTATAATTTGGCATTTAATACCAAAATCCCTAGTGTTAATATTAATAGTACTGTTAGGCCTATAATAAATATCCTTTCCATAACACAATACTCCTTATTTTGTGATTTTTTTACTAGTTTTTCGTTTGGATATAATAAGTCATTTACTGCAAAGGGTCTTTTTCCACCACTGCCATCAGATATATAAATTCCAGGTTTTTCTCCCGGCTCTGCTTTACGAACAGGGATATTTTGCTTTTTTGCCAAATTAAGTAAAAGTTCATAATTTATTTTTTCCATATTTCATTTTCCTCTTACTTGTATATATATTAGAAACATAGTAATAACTTAGCCAAGAATCTTGTAAGCTTTCTTTATCAAATACAATTTTCACTAATAATTTATATTTTTTCTTTGATTTTATGGTAATTTTGTTAGTAACAGAAAAATCACTTAACTCGTTTAAATCTAAATTGGGATTATCACAGTCAAATATTTGATTTAAATCAAGTTTTTCGTGTTTGCAATTATCTTTTTCGAAATAGTTATAAGTAGCAATTAGTAAAAGAAAAAATACTTCGCCTTTGGGGTAAAAATGGTTTAATAACTCCCCAAGATACTCTATATACTCTTCTATATTATTTAAATTTAGCGCTTGAATCTCATTATCGGATAATGGAATTCGTCTTTGATTCATTAAATACTCAACATAGAAGTAAACAAAACGTATTGCATAAAGAATTATAATTCCAATCACTATTGTCATAAGTGTTCTTGCGGCCGCTTGTGCAACAGACATGTTAAGTTTTAGATATACGCTATAAATCCAAAAACTAATTCCACATATTCCCATTACTTCTATAACAAATCTAATGTCATCCTTATACAATATAAAAAAACTGTTTTTTATTTCTGGTTTAATATTTTTTTTCTTCATTTTTTACCTCTTTTTAATCTTTAGTGAACTCCACACTTCATTAATATATAACCCATAACGATATTTACATATCCCTATAAAATACTTTTACAATCCTTGGACCAATCGTTGCCCAAGCATCTGCTTCTAATTCAAATATACCGTCATTACCATCACTTCTCGGAGAAGATAATCCAAGTATTTTATCTTTACTAAAAGCGTCCATCAAAGAAAAATAATCTTTTATAATACTCTTAACAAGCTCATAATCTTTTTCTTCACACCAGTCACCATCCAATCTTACTCTAGCAAGTGCCATTAAAACTTCATCTTGAGTTACTTTTTCTTGTTTATTTTTAGTGTTTTCCATAATTACTCTCCTAAATAATTTTTCTAAGCTATAGATTTATCTTTTTCATAAAGTGTTCCAGTTGTTCCTGGTATGTTATTAGTTTCTTCAATACCACCGAAATCGTACCTATTATAGAAACATTTTTTATATTGTGTTTTTCGGTATCTTTTCCAGTTTCTTTGAAGTTTTGTTTGATATTCCAAATCATAACCATTAATTTTTCTTTTGTTTTTTATAGGTTTTAAATCAATGTTGTATTTGAATCTGATTTCTTGTACTTCTTCTGGCGTTATAGAACGTTTTTGCTCACTATGATTTTCCGGCCATCTCCAGCGAGATTTGCAGTATTTTCGGTATTGTCGGTGAGTTTCTATATTACGAATAAGTTCTTGATAATCTCTAATTCTTCTTTTTTCATCCAAAATGAGAAACTGCGCTGACGGCGTATACAAAGATTTAAAAGTAGTTTGTTCCAAAAAACTATTAACTGATTCTATATACTTACCTAAAACAAGATACAATTCCTTTGCCCCTTCTGTATAACCGAGACATTCCCATTCTGTCCATCTGTACCAGTTCAGCCTATCAGACATATCACTATTAGTACTAATTGGGGGCTCTACCCACTCAGCTTTTCTTTTATAAACGTAATATTTCATAAAAAACCTCCGTTTTATTATTTATTTTTGTTTCATTTTATGTCCACATAAGCAGTGGTAAACAAGTATACTTTGACCATAGAAATCATATTCAACTTGACTAATCATAATACGTCCACACTTTGGGCATTTTCTTATGTATTTATTATTCATTCTTCCTCCAGCAAATATCTTTTCTTTTGAACGTCAGTTATAAAGGTATATTTAATCTTCTTTTGATTTCTAAACATATTTGCTTTTATATTAGTATCACTAATTTTAATATTGCTGTTTTCAGATTCTAAAAAGCTATTTATTCTTTCAATATTTTTGTATGATGTAAAATCTAACCAAGAATTAGGGCGGTAATTTTCGATTAATAAACAACTCAATACAACAAACGTTAAAAGAGCTGCTAATAAAAAGAAAAAAAATGTGAAGATTTGTACTAGCTCTTGTAATAAAGCAAATATAAAAAACATTAAAGATACTATGAGAATCATCATTATTTCTTTTTTTACTTTTTTCCACATATCAACAACTTGTTTCCACGATTCAAAACTGTTTTTAGAATCTATAATAATTTGAATTAGCTCTTCTTCATTTTTAAGATAGCTTAATAATAATTCCTCATTTTCAAGCTTCATAGATATTCTCCTTTAAAACCAATACATTTGTATATTTTTATCTCTGCATTCTTTTACAATTCTTTTAAAATCAAAGAACATAGCACAATCTTTTCTTCCAACATATCCGATTGAAAAATCTTCATCACAATTTTTGATTATATTCCAAATCCTTCTGCAGTGTTTAACGGACATAGTGGCTTCGCAATCATCAGCATATAAAAAATCTAAAAGATAGTGAGAAACATTCAATTCTTCATCAATTGTTGACAGTCTTTTCTCGTAATCTTTTAAAAATATTTCTCTCTCTTTTCCAAACATAGGAATTGCGTTAACTAATTCATCATAAAATTTCCCTAACTCTTTGCTATGTAAATAAGCAATCTTTGTTCGTAAACGAGCAAAACCCGTATAACTCAAATCTATCGAACTATGTTTGTTTTCAATTGTTAATCCCATAAAATTTCTCCTTTTATTTATTGTTTAGATTTTTTATTATTACTGTTTTTAACCAATTTTAAGTTTCTTAAAAGTTTGCTTTTTATCCATATTCTATCGTTCCTTTCTAATCGTATATTTAGCTATCCAATTATAGCATATATAGCTTTTTATACAAATAAAAAAGAGTGTTGCTAAACAATATGTACTCTTACTGTTTTTCTATAATTTTATTAAATATAAGCTGTAGCCACAAAACTTTTTAAGAAATGATATGATTCATAAACCTCGCCATCTAATTTACAAATTTTTTTCAAGAAAGCCCCTTACTTTAGTCACAGGGAGTAGTCAGTTTGTAAATACAGATAGGGCATGCGTACCGATTATAGCTTTTCTGATATATTTTATAGAATTTATTATGTATATCTTTTATCAGAACAGATAAAATATATTATATATTTAACTTATATTAAGTATAAAAAAAATACCTTATGAAATTCATTGAAAAACTTTACATAAATGGCTTTTATAAGTAGAGATATGCAAGGTAAAATAGTATAATTTTCTTAGAGGAAGGTAGATTTGTCTTTAATAGTTTCCGTTATAATCTAAGTACATATAGGGAAAGGAGGAAAATTATATGATA
>OAZY01000055.1_pt1 | contig 144339 bp, 153 predicted proteins | sample 1494931 | NCBI WGS metagenome assembly OAZY01 (sample SAMEA2579921, study PRJEB22360) | human gut metagenome | biome: human gut; feature: human-associated habitat; material: faeces | place: Denmark | collected 2008/2010 | reverse complement strand
CCCTGGATCTGATTTCAGGCGTTGGGTGTGGATCACTATTGCACCGTTCGTGACACTTTGGTCTTCTGGATTTTCAGCATATACAGGGCGTTAAGGTTATCATTCGTGTCCTTCTGCACTTTCTGAATCTGCTGTATCGTGGCGCTTTGATCTTCCAGTGTCTTATTTACGGTCTGCTTTATTTCGTTTTTTGTGTCATCCACCACTTTGCTGATTTCAGCAATATCATCCTCGAGTAAACTGTTGTCGATCTGCTCAAACAACTCCTGTGCCAGATGCGTTTTCCCAATCTCTTTGTCAAAAAACGACAGATACCCCTGCGCATCCCGGCTGGCCTGACCCACCGCCTCTGCAAACGCTGATTTCCCCACCAGGTTGACGCTGCGTACGTAAAAATAATGGTCCTGAAGCGGCTTAAGTCCGTCCTTGACCATATATGACGAAACACCCAGCCGCCGCGCGCTGGACGTAATCTCATCCGCGCTGTTGAGTTGTTTCGTGGAATACCAGAATTCGTACTGCACATCCGGTTGGTAGTAAGTCTGGTGCGGAGTCACGGTTATCTGAAAGTAACCCGGCGTCAGTTCAATGACCACCGGCGCTTCCGGAGGCCGGATACTGAAGTCCACCTGAGCAGGCTCCCCCTGCTGGCCAAAGCCATTGATGGCCCGTACGGTGAGCGTGTAATCCCCCAGTGGCAGGGCGCGGAACGTGTACTCAGTGTCACTGGTGGTAGCGGAATCGACCAGCAGAACCGGATCATCGTCCTGACCACTGCCCGTGGTCAGACGGACCAGGAAACGAACGCCCTTCACCACCCGCGGCGTATCCCAGTGCGCCCGGGCCTGGTACTGATTTCCTTCCGCTTCTGTGGTAACCGTCAGATGTTCCACTGTCGGAGGAACCACACTGTTGGTGGTGCCCGGTAGCGGATCAAAGTGCGCGCCGTTGTCCACAATGGCTTCTTTCTCAGGCACATGCTGAAGGGCTGTTATGGCGTACGTTCCGTCGCTGCTTTCTTTGATACGTATGCAGCGGAACAGGCGCTGGCGCAGGGAAGGCAGTTTCAGCCCCCAGACACTGTACGCCGCAATCCCCGCTGGCATATTACTGACCGTTACCCGACCCGGGGCGGGCTGCCCGGTCACATCCACCGTAACCGGTTTTCCATCCGCACCAATGATATTCAGCGTGGCACTGCCGGTTTTGGGTATTTCCACCTCCCGGTCGAGGGTCAGCGTACGTGTCATCGCATCCACGCTGAGGATGCGCCCGCCGATACTCACCGCGGCATAATCATTGTCGCAGACCTCAATGATATCGCCCGGGGTGTGCCGCAGACCTTCTGCCCCGACAGAAAATTCCACCGTCTGGGTTTCCAGTTGTTCCGTTTTAATAACCCACAGTCCGGCGCGGTGCGCCTGCCCCCGGCTCGTACAGCCAAACGCATCCATTTTCAGCAGATTCCGTCCGTCCCGCAGGATTGCCGCTTTATCTTCCACCAGCAGAGTGGAGGTCTTCCAGCCGTTCTGCGGATCGGTGTACCGGACCTCGACCGCATTATGCCGGTCCTTACGCGCACTGTAACTGTAGCGGAACTGCACGCCCTGGCTGTCGGTGACCACATTGCTGTTGGTGTAGGTCCAGACTTTATCTGCAGGGCGGTCCTGAATAAACGTCAGCGTCCGCCCGTTCCAGACCGGCATGCAGCGCATCACCGAGCAGAAATCAGCCAGCACGTCGTAAGCTTTTCGCTGGGTGGCCAGATAAGCATTAAACGTCATACGGGGCTCTGTGCCGCCAAAACCATCGGGGATCATCTGATCGCAGTACTGCGCGATGGCATACAGCGCCCATTTATCCACCTCGCTTATGCCTATGCTCCCGCCCATACCGTAACGGGGGTGAGTCAGCATATCCAGCAGACACCAGGCCGGGTTACTGGTGTACGCCGGTTTAAGGACTCCATTCCAGATCCCGGTATATGTCCGCGTTTTCGGGTCATAATTTGACGGAACCTGAACAATGCGCCCGTAAATATGGTAATTGATCGTCACCTGCTGATTGCCAAACTGCTCTGCAGCCACCTTCAGCCCCACCACAACCGTATTCGGGTACGCCTGCTTCAGGTCAGTGATTTCGGTATAGGATGACCAGGTGGATTTATTCTGTAACTGATCGGTGGTGCTGTCCGGCGTCACCCGTACCATGCGAACATTGAACGGGCGCGGGGGTAACTCCTCCAGTACCACTGAGGCAAGAAACTGTGAGGTGGTTTTCCCGTTAATATAAATATCTTTGACCGTCACCCATCCATCAGCACGCTGGATTTGAAGAACGAGATGCAATGAGGTATTCAGACGATCGCCTTTGTTATTACTTTCCTGGAGATAGGGCGTACCAAACGTGATACGCAGCCGGTCAATCTCCTGAGCGGTAATGGTCCGGGTAATGGGGGCATCCTGTTTGATCTCAGCGTTGACCATGACCTCCACGCCGGTATCTTCAAACCCCTCCAGCGGGGTCTGCTCCTGTTCACCGGCGTTATAAATTGCTGTGACACCGTGTACGTTGTAGCTGTCATCGTCATTTACCAGGGGGGTGTTGTTGATAAGGATACTTTGCATCCCCTTAACCAGTCCCTCGATCGGCCCTTCCCCGATGGCGTCAATGAAGCTCAGTTCCTGTACCGATTTCAGGTTATCCGGCTCTTCATACGGCGTGCTCTGCTTTTTCTTGTTCTTCCCACCCATGTTTTACTCACTCCATAAATGACAAAACCGCCATCAGGGCGGTCAGTATCGGTACGCTGTGAAACTGCGTCAGTGCACAATAACTCGAGGCTTCGTAATGGGCAGCCCGGCAATCTGTAACATGAGCTCCTCGTACCGGGCGAACGGTCCGCCATAATTAATCACCTTCTCCGGCGAGCTCTCATCCCGTGTACTCAGGGTCTGCGAAATCCGCCGGGACCCCACCATAATTTCACCGTACGGTACCGGCATCGGATTCCCCTGGGCAATCATGTTTTCGAGTGAGGAAAAGTATGTACTCTGCTTACCGTTATCGGCTGTATTGCCATCCGCCGTATTCACTTTCGGGGTCAGTAACTGCGCCACGCCCCCCAGTGTCGCTGAGATACCAAATGAAAGCATGGCGGTCGCCACCATTGCATTCAGCCCGGGGATAAATGAAGCGGCGACCAGAATTCCCCCCAGAATTATCCCCCCCCAGCCGGATTTTGCACCTTCGGCCCGGGGCACGATATGAATGACAGCCCCCGGCAGTAAAGGCTCATGCAGCCGGGCGGTCACCTCATCAGAAGCAATATCCTGTCCTGAAATCCGGACCTGGTACCAGCCTTCGTTCAGTTTTTGACGGAATTCCGGTATCTGCATAAACAGCGCATGCAGCCCTTCCGCCGCTGAATTTATGCTGAGATCAATGCGGCGACCAAATCGTTGTAAATCCCCGTAAAGGCAGATGCGCGCCATTCCCGGTGACGCCAGATTGAGTGTGTGCGGCGTTGCCATTTGTCGGTATACCTCTCTCGTTTGCTTAACTGGTCAGGAATATGGTGTAACAGCTCCCCATTGTCACAGATCACTGCGGCATGATTCGCCACCGACGATGCGAAGCAGCAAATCAACACATCCCCCGTCTGCGTGGCCTCAGGCTCTACCGGGTAAAAACCAATGTCAGGAAAATTATCCAGATACATATTCTCCCCACGATCCCACCAGCCATCCTGGCGTTCAAAATCAGGCAGTTCGATCCCCGCCAGATGCCAGGCGTCCCGCAGCAGTGTGTAGCAGTCCGTCACACCATGTTCAAAACTCCGCCCTGTGAGATGCGGCACGCAGCGAAACTTATGCACTTTACCGTCGCAGGCCAGCCACCAGGGAAGTGCACTCTGTAACTGCAAACATCGGTCCCCTTCACTCAGAAACGGCTGGCCGCCCGGGTGACTGTGGACCAGCGCCACGATGTCGCCTGCCGCCTGCGCACGGAGATACGCCTCCGGCACCATGCGAAAATACATGGTGGGTTCCGCAGACAGATTTTCACAGGGAAGGTACATCTCCCCCGCATCCGTTCTGACCACATACCCGCACGATTCCGCCGGTGCACACTGTGCGGCATGCGCCAGAATATCCTGTTCTGTTTTTGTCATAACGTCACCGTCAGGAAAGTTTGTTAATGGAGATAAAAAAGCCTGCTCTGGCAATATTGTTACGTAGCCTGCATCCTGCAGGACATCTGCTGCATTGATCCTTTGCAGGATCTGAGGTGGGTTTATCAAATTCATCGGCTACCGGCGGGCCGTCATACCCGCACTCATCTCCCCGGTATGTCCACGTACAGATATCCGCCAGCATAATACGTGCCGGAAACACCGAGCCGTCAGTTTCAACAGGGTTAGCGAGAATAAATGTGGCAGTGCCGGATGTGAGTTCCGAGAGCTGCTCCACCACATACCAGGCCACGGCCTCCTGTTCCGGATCGGCATCCGGATTGCCGTTCACGAAATTCACCGCATCGAGAAATTTTGCATACACCAGGCGACGCACCACCCGCGCGCCGGTCAGACTCTGCAGATCTTCCGCCATGCCCGTCACCAGACCAAACATATTCGACACGACAAGGCTGATACGCGGCGCCGGGCCGACGCCGTTCATCTCAAAATCATCTGACTGTATCGGGTAAGGCTCATACTGTCGCCCCTGCCAGGTCACCGGCTCGCCTTTTTCATTGGGCTCATTACAGAAAAAATAACGCTCCCCTCCGATGGCTGTTGCATCAAATTCCCAGAGACTGATTCGGGCGGACTGCTCTGTTCGGGTGGTTTCGTTAAGCGTGTCCTGTGGGACGTCCTGCATAATCAAAATCCTTTCTGTAAAACTGGTTGAAAAAAGACCTCTCCATCACATAAGAATATTGATGTCATTGACAGAAAAGGAACATTAATCATGGAATTAAGAATATTAGTGATGGCTGGAATGTTGATCAGTTGTTCAGCGGTGGCAGAAAACAGCCTGACCGTCAAAATGAACGACGTACTCTCTGACGGTGCAGGTAAAAACATCGGCGAAATAACTGTGTCTGAGACACCTTACGGCCTGCTTTTTACCCCCGACCTTAACAACCTTACCCCGGGAGTTCATGGCTTCCATGTCCATACTAATCCATCCTGCATGCCTGGTCTCCAGGATGGAAAAAATGTGCCAGCCCTGATGGCGGGAGGTCATCTGGATCCTGAGAAAACAGGTAAACACCTTGGACCGTACAATGATAAAGGTCACCTGGGCGATCTGCCTGGGCTGGTTGTCAACACTGATGGTCATGCCACATACCCGATCCTGGCTCCGCGCCTTAAATCACTGTCCGACCTTAAGGGGCATTCACTTATGATCCACAAAGGTGGTGATAACTACTCTGACACTCCGGTGACTCTTGGCGGAGGTGGGGCACGTTTTTCTTGTGGTGTCATAAACTAGCAGCAGGTAATACAACAAAAAGACACCGGACAGCACCTTTAGGAGGAGGCCGGAAAATTTACCCAATAAAAAACCCTCACAGTGGAGGGTTTTTTATTGGAATATTGAATACTGTCAGAAACTGTAACCCACACCCAAAACCCAGGTTCCGGCATCAATATCATCACCCAGTTGAGTACTGAATTTAGCATGCTCATATGAGGCATTGATTGCAAAATGCTCTACCGGGTTAACCTGGATACCGATCCCATAGGCGAAACTCGTTTTAGATTCACTGTGCCCAAAATTATCTTTCACTTCGCCACTGGCCCCTCCGAGCATGATGTAGGTACTCAGAAAATCATTAAAACGATATGACGGCCCCACAAGGAAAGACGTGTAGTTAACTTCGCCAACCCGATAGCCGTAATAATAATTATTAAGATCAGCTTCGGTATAGGTAAGCGATCCCACTACGCCAAACCCGCTATTCAGATGTTCCCAGTTATATTTCAGATTCGCACCAGCTGCATTTCCTGAAATCAAACCAGACAAATGTGTATGTGCATATCCCAGAGACACGGTATTTTTATAATCAGCGGCACTTGCAACCCCGACACCACCAAGAACCGACATAGCCAGAACAGCCACTGCTAACTTATTCATATTGTTTCCCTTCAGTTTGTTTATAAGGCGCACCATGGCGTGCGCCTGAACAACATCACCAGCAGCTGAATAAGTTCAATTAAATATATCGATCGATCAGATCGATTCTTCGATCTTTAAATCACGACCTGCTCAAACCTGCATGAGAAATCAGTGTACCCCCCCAGATTGCTGACATCCCATTCAGGGCATATCACTCTGACCAGCCGGTTCACCAGCGGCGGTCGCCACAAAAAAGCCCGGTACCCTGCATGCGCATCCAGAAAATCGTTCAGGGCGCGAATCTCCCTTTCCCCCTGAACCCGGAATACCGGCGACCACGTTTTCAGTTGCGCATTCAGCCCTGCCGCCCTGCGCTGCGAATACCCGTCACCAAATCTCACCGTGACAACAGACGGCTTTGATGCCATCTTCATCCCTTCTCTGGGCGACCAGTGAAATGTTTTCAGTTGCGCTGTCATCTGTATGCTCCGCTCAGCCTGCCACCATCACGCCCCTGCACAGTCAGTGTTTTCATTGCTGCCTGTTCGGCAATCTCATACACCATCTTCAGCGCGCCGGGGCCTATTTCACCGTTACTGCCGTCATTCTGTATGTGCACACTGAACTGCTGATTAACCACCACGCCACCTCCCGTCCCTTCCATTCCCGTCGCGGTGACGGCCAGACGACCTTTACTGTCTCTGGTCAGCGGCATAATCGCTTCCGGCCCCGCTTCCCCCATCAGTCCCGCCCCTTTGGCAAACGGAAACAGCGTGGGCCTGTCGACGACAGTAGAGCTGTAAGCACTGAGTCCCGGAGAGTCATAGACGCCCCCCCGGGCATTACCCACCACACCGGAAATTGCACTGCCAATCCCTCCCAGGATCCCTCCGGCACCACCCAGTGATCCGCCCAGTGCCTTCAGGCCGTTAACCAGCGCGGCATTCACCAGAATTTTCTGAATGGTCTGGAGTATCATCGTCCCCCAGTCACGCCATGAGCTTTTATTGCCGTTAAGGGTGGCGACAATGTTATCCGCCAGCCCGTCCATGGCGTTCGACACTGCGTCCTTTATCTGCTGTGCATAGTTACCGGCCTTGTCCATCCAGTTCTTCATGCCTGCGGCGGCGGCTCCCGCAAAATCCTCCTCAGCCGCTTTTTTGTCTTCGGCGCCTTTTTTGACGATTTCAGTCTGCCTCTGCATTTCTTCGGCAAGCGCCTGTGTCTGTGCCTGGTAAAGCACTGATGAATGGTCTTTTACCTCCTCATCGAGCGCTTTCTGTTTCTGCGCAAAATCCTCACGGATCTGTTGCAGGGTGACCATCTGCTCATATTCCCGGTCGCTCATCGTCACCTGAGCAGCAGCGTTATTCTGCTCCTGCTGACGGCGTGCCGTTTCCTCCCTGACATCCCGGAGTTGTTTTTCAAGCGTCACAGCCAGATTACGTTGTGCGTTTTGCTTCTCCAGGGCTGCGTTAGTTTCAAGCTGGGCACGCAGTTGATCCTGCATAGCCAGTACGCTTTCCTGGGCCTTTGTCAGTTTTTTCCCGGCGTAAGACGCGATTTCCTGTTCAAAAGCCAGTAATTTTTTCTGACTTTCACCCATCCGCTCCGTTTCACGCCCCTGCGCTTTCAGCACCACTTCCTGTTGCTTCAGTTGCGCCAGACGGCGAACACCCTCGCTGTCCTGATGGGCGGACACCCCGGTTTTTTTATCACCGTAGAGTTTGTCTATCCCTCTCAGGGCAGAAGCGTACTCATCAGCGGTGATTTTTCCGGCCTTATAGCGGGTACTGAGATCGGCGGTGGCTTCTGCTGCAAGACGGGTTTTATCCGTCCCGGCCTTGATCCAGGCGGCCAGATTTATCTGGGCGGTGATTTCTTTGCTCTGCTCATCCTGGCGCTGACGGGCGGCCTGAGCCCGGTCTTCCTCCTGTTTTTTCTCTTCGTCCCGCTTCTCTTTGAGCTTTCGGGCGGGCTCATCAATATCCACCCCCACCGCGGCCGCCATCGCGCGACTGGTCTCAATCTGCGCTGAAGCGTAGCCCTCAAGCCCTTCAGAAACAGCTTTCTTCAGCTTCTCCCACCAGCCAATGCTCTCCTCAGTCTGACGCTGTTGCTCCTTCATTTTGTCCGCAACGTCATCAAGCATGATTTTCTGCACCAGCGCCACCGCCTCGGCGGTTTTACCCAGGCGGGCCAGGGTGGCAATCTGCTCTATCTGCGCAGCATTAAATTCGTACCCCTGCTGCGTGGCATCCTGCATCGCTTTGACCGGATCGCCACTGATGGATGACAGCTGTCGGACCAGCTCATCCGCATTCCCCCCCAGTGATTCCAGCTGGCTACCGACTGAGGACACGCGATCCAGCATCTCGCCGCTGAACCCGGCCTTAACCGCAGCCGTCACTGCCTTCATGGAGCCATCCGTGTCACCCAGGCTTTTATTCAGCGCCCGGATCCGGGTCAGGCTGAGTGACGCGCCACTATTGCCTTGCAGTAATGCCGCATTCAGGGCTTTCGTTTTTTCTTCAGCTTTGCTGTAGGCAGACCACAGTGCCGTCACGCCAGAAACCAGCGCAATAATCCCCAGACCGACCGGCCCGCCTACCATCGCCAGTGCACCGTTCAGCAACGCGGTACCCGCAGCGGCGGCACGCGCTGACAGAGAAATCTCATAGTTCCTGGCGCTGATAAGACGCATGGCATCCGAGAGCTTCGACTTTCCGAGTGCTTCCAGTGCCTCCGCTTCTGCCGCTGCCTTTCCCGCCGCAGCCACCCGTTGTTTGGCGACGCTGGCCGCCATGTCTGACTCTTTAAGCTGCGCGTTTATCTTCCGGTATTCCTCTCTGTAACTGACCGCAAGACCGTACTCTTTATTGACTTTCTGCTGCTGATCGTAATGACGCGCCAGCGCCACGGCATTTTCTTCGACAGCCTTCGCTGCTTCATAGTCTTTTGCCGCGCTCTGTGCCACATCCAGTGCTTTTTGCTTTGCCGCCTGCGCCGACTGGATTTGCGCCCGGGCGGCATCATATGCCGCCTGAGCGGTTTTGCTGAACGCGTCCCGCTGTTGAGCGAGCACACCTTTCAGTTGTTCAGCCCCCGTCAGCGTCCGGGATATCGCCGGTACCAGGGCATTAGCCAGCGTACTGGCGGACACATTCCCCGTGGCAGCAAAACCATTGAGAGCACTACGCAGTTGATCAAAGCCGCCGCTTCCTGTTTTCAGGCGCGAGGAAAGGCCTTCGAAAGTGCGTCCCAGCCCTCCGGCACTGGTACCCACACTGCCGATGGCATCCCCGGTCTCTTTCATTTCCCTGCGAGTGGACTCAGCAAATCGCCGGGCCTCACGGCTGCCGGTCTGATAAGCATCCATAAGGTCGGCTTTGAAAGAGGCGCTGTTCACATGCAGACTGACCGCCAGCGTTCCGGCATTACCACTCATTTCATCACCCTCATAAAAGCAGCGCAGGCCGCGGCAGTATCATCCGGTGAAATGGCAGGTACATTCAGTCCGCTGTCGGGCGGGTCGCCAGGTGCCATACCATTAATTTCCGGAAGATTAAGAAACGCCAGCCACCCCATCAGAACAGAAGCTGGCAGAGACAGAATTTTCAGTGGATCGGGTTCTCCCAGGCGGTCAGCCAGCTGGTAAGCCAGCAACAGCCAGGGAGATTGCCTCAGTTTTTTTGCGCCTCCTCCAGCGTCCCGTAACTGTGCCGCTGAATAACTGACACAGCCTCAATCAGGGCGGCGTTATCATGTACGGCCAGCAACTCATCCACGGTGGGGAGGCTTTTGGGTGGAATGGCATTCCCGTTTTCATCCACCAGCACTGAAAGGATGAGTCCGGCACTGAGTCGGGCGGGGACCAGCGCATTATTCGCTGCGCGGGCATCTGCGATGGCATCGTCGTAGTCTGCCGCCTCGAGTGCACTCATACGACGGATGTGCACCGGCACGCCCAGCAGGGTACAGTCCGCAACCGTACGGGTGGCAGACAGCAGCGCGCTTTTCAGATTTTTCATTTATCAGAGTCCTTATTTACAGAAGGGGTAACAGGAAATGATGCGTTTAACGTGTGGCGCCGGGCGATTATGGTTTTGGGGTAACCGGGGTAGTGGCTTTACTTCCCCATGTAATGGAGTTTTGCTTACCCTTCACCTCGAGCTGGATGGCTGCGCTCGCCGGAGCCTTGATTTCCGCCATCTGCCAGCCCGCCAGCGCAATAACTGACGTTGATGTGCGACCATTGGGCAGTTCAACGTAAAACTGCACCACCTCGCGACGCTCTGCTGCGTTCAGAAAATCCGTCAGATTCTGGTCTTCCGGATCATCAACAAACGTCAGCGTCTTATCCGGTCCGTCAGGCAGATCCGAAATGTACTGCTTCTGGGTGTCCAGCAGCGTGGTACAGTCAACAAAACCACCCTGTAACCCCATCGCCCCCACGCCGGTACAGCTTTTCAGTGGCTTCAGCGCCGCGACATTGTCGCCGGGCATCCCCCACTTCACGGCCGATCCTGCCGGAAGGGTCGCGTACTCAGATGATGTTTTACCTGTCATGTCTGACCTCGTGCTTATTGTTTATAACTGTTAATGCCCGCACGAATTTCACGTGCAAGCGTGCTAAGGATTTTGGGAATATTGTTATCGAGAGCTGGTCGCATAAAGGGTATGGCGACCTGTTTATACGTACCGTACTCCTGCGCGCGGGCTTTTATCGTGTGCGGTGCTGAGGGGCCCGCCCGGAATGTCATCAGGGTCGGCCAGCGGCCATCCCTGACACGGCTACGGCTTCTTACCCGGATGGTGTCACGCATATGCTCCCCGTCATTATCAGGGTTAAATCCCGCGTGCCTTATCATTTCATCCACCACCGGCTGCATGGCTTTCGTACCGGCGTCGCGTACGATATTCAGGGCAATGTTTTCCCCGAGCGCCAGCAGGCTTTTCTCCAGCTCCGCCAGTCCTTCAACCTCAACGGATATTCTCATCGCCGACCTCCCCGACACCATTAGCGTCAGCGCTTTGCGCGTACGTAAAGAAAAAGTCACGTGCCAGCCGGTACTGCACACTGCCGCTGGTCAGCACATTTTTATCCTGCTGAATGCTGCCCCGCGCCACGTACTGCACCGGAAACCCTTCTATCTGCCCGTGGACAACCGGCCGCCATGCACGCCAGATTTTTTGATCCAGTCGTAACAGTCCGGTGTAATCATCGGTGAGATACAGGGTTATCTGGAATCGCGCCGTGACAAGACCCGTACGTACCAGACCCACTTCAATTTCAGGATCGGAAATCCGCTGGTAAGTAACCCCCTCCAGCAGCTTATCGGGCAGGAGCAGAGGGTAAACAACCAGCCCGGTCAGGCGTTCAAGTGATGTCTTTAATGCCAGCTCGATCATGACGTGCGTCTGCCTCCCCCGTGATGATAATGCGGTCAGTAAGACGTTCGACGTTACGAACGGTATAAACCCGGTCAGACGTCGTTATTTTCCAGTCGATATCAATATTCAGGTTCGGATGAGTGGTAAAAAGACACGTTTCAACAACCTGCTGCTGATCCAGTGTGCGAACCTTTCTGCCTGACACCAGTTCGCGCTTCGCCCAGGCTTTCCCGGTCGTGACCAGTTTTTCCGGCAGGTGTTCACCCAGCGGCCCCCGTCCGGATTGCATATACCCAATCGAAAGGCGGCAGGTCATCTCCTCCGGCTTCAGGCTCATACGGTATTCTCCTGCAACGGGAAAAGAAGAGACTGGACGGCATCCGTCTCCAGCCACTGACCAGTGAAACCATTCAGATACGCATCCCCGACCAGGTACTGCATGGCCAGCTGGATATCTTCATTCGCCACAAAACCGCGTACCCCTTCCGGTAGCGCCTGCAGTTCGTCATCGCTTCTCACCAGTCTGCAGTAGTAGTCACGCTCAATACTCTTCTGCGCAGCCGCCATCATTTTACGGAGCATGTCGTCATGCTCCGTAAACTCCGGCTCCAGACGGAGCTGGGTTTTCACATCATCCAATTTCAGTATCATGGTTATCGGCTCCCTTGCGGGGACTCATCGCCTTTTTCGCATCTTTTGGCCATACCGCGATATGGCGTTCAACCAGTTCCTCTGCGTACTCAGCATCAAAACAGGCCGTATCACCGCGTGAATAACGATGGTATGGTCCCAGGAAAAAAACCGCTTTCCGCATCACTTCTGCTCCCGTCAGGCCCGCGGCCCCGTTTGTTTCACTTCCGGTCAGATCAACACCGTCATTACCTGAACCAGCGGCAGTATTCTGGCCGCCATCCCCGTCCACCGTATGTTCCGTCGGCAGGTCATCCTGCTTTTTCACATCAACGGCTGCAGCCGCCGCCGCTTCTTTTTTCGCTTTCGTTGTCATCGTTTTGCTCCTGAAAAGAAAAAACCCGCTGCTGCGGGCCTGGGGGATTACGTGCTTTTTACGCTGTGCGACCGTGGTCGCACAGCGTGCAGGACCGGTTAAAACAGCACTTTTGTCCCGAGTACAAGACCTTCCGGATGACGGAAGCCGATATCGTGCTCAGTCACCACACGGATCAATGACTGGTTACGGGAGAACGCGGAAACCATATTGCCGTCCCCGTCCTGGTAGGCGGCTTGCTGAGAGAATGCCACTTTCATGCTGCCGTCTTCACCGATAACCACATCATTGAAGTCAGCGAAGTAAATTTCTGACTCTTTGCCGGTGTCACCGAGGTTTGCCGGGATAGCGCTGGTGCGCTGAACCGGATATCCCTTCAGCAGCCCCAGGGCCATTTCCGGGTAAACCTTGTTGCCGTTACCGTCGCGCAGCCCGAACAGTTTCATGTAGGTCCGGTTCGACATGCCCCAGCCGCAGCTGATCATGTTGCTGTTCCCGTCCATAGCCATCAGGATGATGTCATCCAGGTATGCATCAATAGAATTCAGGGATAAATCTGCGCCAGCCCATTGTTTAAGGCGATTCCACTCCGTTGCACGCGCTTTCATACCGATCGGCGTATCACCGGTACCATCATCACGCAGAAAAGCTTTATCTTCGCGAACAGAAATCGCCGTCAGAATATCCTGCAATACCAGTTGTTCAACGTTAAAACCTGCGCGGCCAATGAGCTGATTTGAGATGGGCACCATCGCAATCATGGTTTTCGCAGTGAGTTTCACATCGTCAAAGCGCGCTTCTGATGTTTTCGCATCCTTACCTTCCCCGGTATAGTTCGCCGTCGCTCCACCGGCCAGACGCGGCAGCGCCATATTGCCGTTCGGCAGCGGAATGGAGCGCGCGCCCAGCTTACGAACGATGGTACGATCGCGCAGTAGCTCAATCACTTCGCTGTGAAGGTTTTGCGGAATAAGAACGCCGCCTGACGCAGCGGCAGTGCTGATGGCCATCGAGACAGACGGGTCATTCAGTTCTTCCGCCGCAAATTTTGCAGCCTCCTGGATGTTACCCTCCGCTGCTGCAATCGACATCACCAGACGGGTCATGCCTGCCCCGGTATATTGCTTTGGCTCCGCCTTAACGATGACACCAGGAGCCTGCTGTGTGCCTCTAACCGGTGTGGCAACAAGCGCCGCGGCACGTTCAGCCGCTTCCAGACGCTCAATTTTGGCGCTGATATCCGTGAACTGCTGCTGCATGCTGGCAAATTCGGTTAACTGCTCCGCTGTCAGCGTTCCACCGGTAGTTTCAATCGTGGCCAGGGCCTGAACCTGCTCATTAATACCCGCACGCTGACGACGTAATTCTTCAATCTGTGGCATAGTTTTCTCTCTTTTCAGGTATAAAAAAACAGCACTAAGGCTGCTTTCTGGTGGTAATGACGCGTGAGCGCCGGGTTACATTCTGGTTTGCAGGTCCATCGCGGCTGCCTGCAGCTTTATGGAAGTGGTTTGTGAAGGTTGTTTGTACTTTGCCGCAATGGCATTAATCGCAGACTGAGGATCCGAAACTTCATCAGCAAGACCAGCAGAAATAGCATCAGCGCCGAAGTAGATTCCCGCCTGGGTATCTGTCACTGCCTGCTGTTTAAGACCACGATACTCAGCCACTGAGGAGGTAAATGTCTCGTACATGTCGTCGAGCATTTTGTTGAACATCGTCAGAGCCGATTCACTCAACGCGGCATGTGACGTGCCATTATTCTTGTTATCTCCCCGGTAGAGTGCAGTAAATTTTACGCCCATGATCTCTTCCAGCTTTGACGTATCAAGGTGCTCCATGATCACCCCGATAGAGCCAACGCCACTGGTCTGACTGGCGACAATCTTGCTGCAGGCCGACGCGATAAAATACGCGGCAGAGAAGGCATTAAAGTTCACAATAGCGGTGATCGGTTTCATTTCTCGCGACTGATAAATATAATCAGCCAGCTCTTTGCACCCGGGCGCTAAACCGCCGCCTGAATTAATATCCAGAACGATTTCACTGATGGATGGGTCATTTAATGCCGAATGCAGCTGGCTGCGGATTCGCTCATAGCTTGTCAGTTCGGTACACATCGCTGTAATTTGCCCGCGCCGGGGGACCAGAATCCCGTGAACGGGAATAACCGCGATACCACCGGCTGGCTGAAGCTCTTCCGGGGATGGCGAATCATCCGGATTTAGCGCCATCGTAATGACCGGATCCGTCACCGTTCCCTGAATACGGGGAAGCAATACCGCCTTCACGGCGTCCATCGTCTGTTGTGTTGCGTAATGAGGCACACCGAAGACCATTTCTGCGAGGTGCGGCAGGTTAAGTAATTTTGTTGTCATGAGATATACCAGGTCAGCCCGCATAGCGGGGAATAATCAGGCTCTGGCCAGAATAGTTTCGATTTCTGCCAGTTGTTTAGCTGTTGGCGCGTTATTGCCAGGTAAGATTTGTTTACTGTCGACCATATTCAGAGGCGTCAGGTATTTGTCCCCACCGGCGATGGGAGGAAGGTTCTCCATGCGGCGAATGTCATTAACCGATAACCAGCCCCACTGACGGCCCAGCGCATAAGATTCATAGCGTGACTTCTGATCCCCGCGCAGCAGGCCGGATACATTGAATTCAATGTACAGACTACCGCGCTCGCTGGGTAAAAGCAGATCGCGCATTAATGCGCCTTCATGGCGTTTCAGCCAGGCTAAAAGCGTATACATGACGAACTGCAGCCCCTGATGCTCAATGTTGTTATTTGTGGCTTTCGCCAGCATCTGCACCATATGAGGCGGGATTTTATAGAGTCGGCAAACTTCCTCCACGCCCCACTGGCGGGACTGCAACAGCTGCGCTTTCTCATTATCCTGAGATAGCTGTTTGTAGCTCATCCCTTCCTGAAGCAATGCGACAGAAAAGGCATTACGCATACCGGAATAACGATCCGTCCATTTAGCAAGAAGTTGGTCAATCTTCTCCTGGTTCTTTATTGTCGGAGCCTCCTTTGGTCGCTCAATAACGCCGCTCATCGTTGTGCCACGGCGAAAAACCTGAGAAGCATGCTCTTCAACGGCCAGGTTCAGCCCAAGAACGTCTGCGTTCGTCTGGATCGGAGAGCTACCGATATAACCATCCAGCGAGAAAACCTTCACATGATGCATCATGCGCATTGGCAACGTTTCGCCAATTTCGGGGAGTTCATAATAGGGCATCCCGTCAGGCCCTTTCAGGACGATGACTTTTTTGGGATTAACCGGGATTAATTCGCGGGGATACCCTTTCCCGTCCCTGTCGATGATCGAGTAGCAATTTCCCTCCAGCCCGAGCAGGCCCTGTTGCTGCTCAAAGTATTCAAACGAGGTGTCTTTTTTGTTGGGCTGGGAATGAATCAGATCATAAACAGGGTGGTCAGTCGCCCGTTCACGGCCTCCGTTAGCGCCTCGCCTGTAAAGTTCACACGGCAACTGCGCCACCGATTCTGCCAGAAGCGTTACGCATGCCCGGACCGCCGATAACGCCAGTGCGGTTTCAGGAGTGATAATGATCCCCGCCTTGCTCTGGCTGGAACTCACCCCACCCAGCATCGCCTGCCAGAAACCACCACCAGACTGAGATTTACCCCGAAACATCTGGGGAATGAACATTATTCACCCCCTGATTTAATTACGCTGGCGGACATCGATTTCGCGATTAAAAATGACCACAGCAGGCAGATTGAACCGCCAGTAATAAGCCCGGCTGCAGGTGAAATAAGCCAGGCACCGGCAGACACTAACCCGGCTCCGGCGAGGCCGATAATAAAACTTAAAAGAGTGATCAACATGTAATATCTTCCTCATCATAAGCCGATTTACTGACAGTTCCGTTCAGCATGGCTCGCCCGACTCCCATCATTAGTCCTACCGCGCCATCTATTTTGTTTTGCTTTCTCTCCTTCCCTGGGCGAACAATGTCATCGCTTCCTGGTAAGTAACGCCCTATAACATTCTGGATGCACCAGTTCATGATAGGGTTACCGTCATGATGAAAGCGTCCTGATGCCAGCGCCGCCTCAATTTCACGCATTGGATCACTCATATGTGTAAAATTTTGCCTGATCTCAACGGATTCCAGCCCCTCCTCTTCAAGCAGATGGCGCAATGATGTTGCCCCGTAAGGATCTATCGGGCACTGGACAATTTTAACCTGCTGGCGTAACTGAAGAATTGACTCAAAAATTAACCGATAATCCACCTCAGCCCCTTCAGTAGGTATCAATACCCCCTGTTTCACAAATGACTGGTAACGTTCAGAAATGGTTTTCAGCGTGGGATCTGGTGAATAAATTGTATCTTCAGGCGCCCAGAACAGCGGCCCCACACAGTAAAAATGGGTTATACCAGCAACCTCTCTCCTGAACACTGGCACTACGGCATTCAGGTCTACTTTCGAGGCCAGATCAATACCCAGCCAGCAATCCTCATCAACAAAATCAGATAATTTAAGGTTTTTATCCGCAGCAGCCATCCATCTTTGCAGGTCATAAAAAACCGTTTTTGCACTTACCCACCGGTTAAAGTGCTTGGTCAGAATTTTGTTAGTCTGGCTGGGATTGGATATTCCCAGTAACTGCTTCGCCCGAAGAAAATGCTCTTTAACAGAAACACCAAAGTTGGGATTTGCTTTAATCAGCGCTTCGGGCCTGGTCCAGTCATCATCGTCATCCAGACCGTATATAATGCCAAATATTGTCTCGTTTTCTTCTCCTGTCCGGTTACGGCGGAGAATTTCCACTATCTGCACACGCTTCTCGTAACAGGGCGAAGTAATGTCATAACCCGCTGTAGTAATAATCAGAGTAACAGGCTGCTCCCTTGCCCCCATCCCGGTAGTCATCGTTGTATAAAGTGCATCAGTCTGATGCTCGTGATATTCATCAATAATTGCACATGAAGGGGAATCGCCGTCACCAGGATCGCCGATGACTGGCGCAAAAACAGAGCCATCCGGACGGGTCATTTTCTTCGCCCAGGGTTTGACTGAGTATTTTTGTCGCAATGCCGGGAGTTTTTTTACCATTTGTAGAGCGGGAGAGAAGACTTTCCAGGCTTGTTTTTCAGTAGTGGCGCCACAGTACACTTCTGCACCATGTTCACCATCGGCGCAAAACATATAATTACCAACGGCAGCTGCAATTGCGGATTTCCCATTTTTCCTGGGCACCTCAATATATATTTCAGAAAAACGCCGGAATCCGGACTTCTTATTAACCCATCCAAATGGCACACCAAGGGCAAACTTTTGCCAGGGCTCAAATTCTATTCGTAGTTTCTTCCTGGCCCATTCACCGGCCGTATGAGGCATCTTCTGAGCAAAGCGCAAAAATCGCTCGGCCTTGTTTTTATCAAACCGGTAAGGCCAGGCAGGATCCTTCGCACGTTCCAAATCATCAAGGTGTCTTTGACAGGCAAGCACAGTTAACTGACAAGCAAGGATCTTCCCGCCAACAACATCTCTTGCATACTGGTTCGCTGCATTGACGTTCGGATATGTAGCCATCAGTCAAACTCATCAAATTCATTCCCGTCGTCGTCCGGATCATTTCCACTGCCACGCATCCTAATTCGGCTGAGTGGATCCAACCCCAGAAGCGAGCCAAGACGGGCTATCTGGGAAACAGAATCATTTCTGATGTTAACGGCGGGATGTTTCTTTAATCCCCCCATTTCACTTTCGGTCGTCAGGCTTGACGAGAGCAATTTTTCAGCTTCAAGCATTAAATGGAAGGCATTGCAGTAAGCCAGAAGCAGGGGCGCATCCTCCAGTTCAAACACGCCTCTTTCGATCAGAATTTTACTTTGGGTTTTCCACAGTCTTATTGCATTCTCCCCCATTAACTCAGCGGGAGGTGCGATTCTGGTCAGTTTGCTTTTTTGTCCTGAAGGTAAAACGGGCTTTCGCCCTCCGCCTGATGATCGAATTCCACCAGCCATAACACCTCTATTAATAGTTAAAACCTACCGGAAAAAAGATCCTTATTTCTTGCGTATAAAAATGTCCTTCAGGCGGCAGTCCTGGAAGGCGAAAGGGGTCAGGGATTTGATCCCCCCTTCCCCTGGCCTGTGTGGGCATCAATCAAGATGGAAGTCATCATTCAGGCTGCGCCGACGACCGCAGCTCTCATTATGTGGACAGGCACTAGAGTTATGCCCTGACTGCCCACAATAGCTGCAGTGCAGGTTGGCGCGGCGCGATGAACCACCCCATTATTTTGGGCAGTTAGCTATTGTATAGAGCCGTGAACCAAAATATGTGCAATGGGTCTAACTCATCGGATACGCTCTCTTGCCGTCTTCGCTCTGTGGCAGTCCCAGCACAACGACTCAAGATTGAAATCGTCATCAGTACCGCCATGAGCTTTTGGAATGATGTGGTCAACGCTGGTCGCCTTTTTTGCAATCTTCTGCCGGCGATGGTTCTGACACAGGTACTTATCACGCTGAAGGATACGCACCCGTTTAATTTCCCAGGTCCGCCCATATCCACGTTCCTGCCTGCTCTTTCCTGCCTGATAGTTACGCCAGCCATCACCAGCATGCCGCTGTCGGTGTTGATCACAATAGCCACTGGCATCGTTGGTAACTGCCGCACAGCCCTTGTGCCGGCATGGACGCTTTGCTCGTGCTGGCATCGGCATTATCCTGTTTATTTGATACAAACTTAGTAGAAAAAAAGAATCAGAAACGGTCGCTAGCGGGAACTTCTCATTTATAAAGAGAACTTAGGCGGTCGCCGCCCAAGCATGTCGCAACGGCAAGTGACAATTAATAATGATAATACTTATACTTTATTGTCATTATGGAGGCTTTCAAGTGTCGACGTTATGCAGAAACCATGCCTGAGGAGACCTTCGACAACACACTTATGTCTGACATGCTCAGCACTCAATTCCCTCCATCGGCAGTTTATGTTGTGCAACATAAATTATAGTGCCATCAATCACAGATTAAACAAGTGTGACTTATACACCCGTATCGTTGGATCAGTCTTTGGAGGAGTATTCATGATTGCCGTCATTAATCCGCGGATTTTAATAAAAAAGCACTGGCAAATACCAGTGCTTTAACAATAACTCTACATCTAGAAAGTTAAAAATCTTAAAAGCAAAACATAAATAGCAATGTAAAATTAAATTATTTATTTTTTGTCTTTAAAATAATAGCCAATTATAAACCCAAGAGATGTTCCTAACGCACTAACCATAATAGATAACACCTTATCTAACTCAAGTAGTGCGATACTTTTAGAAGCCTCCATGAGCCCTTTGCTTTGTAATTGAAGTACCCATTGCACTGCGCAATAGTTATAAGCTATCACAAATATAAAAGAAAAAACGATAAGACCAAAAAAGCCTCTCATAAATGTTATGGTTAATGTACTCCTTGTTTTACCATCACGAAGAAATTGAGCCTGAATTTCATTTTCAATCTCTCCTGTTTCCTTCTCTATTCTTTTATCTTCAAATCTTAACGCATTAACTTTAGATAACAAAGCCTGAATATCTTCCGTAGCCATTATTACCCCTCCGACCTAAGCTCTGCTAATTTATCGAGGGCATTAATGTATTTAGCATGTGCCTTATGATAATTGGCAATTGCTTTGAGCGACTCATTAATATCTTCAGAAAATGATGAATAAAATTCATATGGATCCTTACCAGCATAGTCAGGTAAGTTCGTTATGATTTTTTGTATTAAAACAATATTTTTATCCGTAAGTTCACCTGTAGCATCTCTGAATTCAAATAAATTTTGAACTATAGCATCTATTTTTTTTACATTCGACATACATAATCCATTTTTCTCAGATTAACTGTTGAATTATTATAGTTCATTTACACCTTTCATCTCAACTTATCATACCATTGATAACACTTTTTTGAACCAGTCAGCTATGAGTGGCCCATCAAAGGATTTAGAGGTTCGATTCATCAGTGTTATCCAATTTATCTTGACATCAATAGGGTAAACGGTTATGACTAAAACTACATGACTATCGCGTAGGCAATTCGGACAAAGGTGATTATCAAGCTTAGAAATGAAGGTACGTTTATATCCCACCAAATACCGTAACCACATTCATGGCGACTTTTTCAGTTCTGCGTTGATGCCAGACGTTGAGTTTGAGCCCCTCGTAATAGCCTAAACAGTCAGTAGTAGTCCGCAGACATCCTAGTGGGATAAGAAATCATATAGTTTTTTAATTTTCCGTCGCAAAGTAAAATCCCCAGGCGCAAACGGTTTACCCTAGCTAACTACTGTCACAGCATTCCCCTGAATGCCTGCTGCAATGCTCACTTAGTAGTGTTGAAGTCCTACCCCTTAAGCGATAAATCGGTAAAATTGAAACTAAGGCTTCAATGATGTGACATAGAGACGGCGGTCCAATTCTATCAGTTTACCGATCAAAGCGACTACAAACTCCTTTTTTTTAATCTCATTCGATACTTCATATCGTTGAAGGAGTGTAGACTCAGGTCGTTGTGCATTGTGTAATTCATTTTCAATTTCTTTTAATGTATGGAGTAGAGTCATGCGAATTCTCACTTTCGATATCACTTGCCCACATTGTCTGAGGGAAAATGCTGTCCTTGAAGGATGGGCAGAACTGCGTATCAACGCCGGGCCTTTAGTTAATATTGCATTTTGTTGTCGAAGCTGTTTTCAATCAGGTATTGCTATTGTAAAAATGAATAATCCCGGTGGTTATTTACCTCGTGCAAAATCTAGGCAAAATAATGATGTAAACGTAATCATTCCTGGAAATACTGAGTACCAGTTGATTGATATCATCCCGAAACCCACCCTCCTTAACGCCCCCGAACACACTCCGCCACGTGCTGCTATGGCTTTCATAGAAGCAAAAGACAACTTAGGGCGCTGTCGTTTCGACACATCCGTTATGCTTTGCCGTAAAGTCTTGGACATTGCTACACGGGAGTTACTGGGAAATGACTCAAAAGATGAAAAATTGGTTAAACGGATTTCTATGTTGCATGCTAAGGGACTGATTACAGATCAAATGAGGGAATGGGCACATATAGTTCGAATCGATTCCAATGGAGCAGTTCATTCTGATGAAGAATTTTCAAAAGAAGATGCTCAAGAAATGATTGGTTTCACCGAAGTATTTCTTCTATATGCCTTCACATTGCCTGATATGGTAGACAACAAAAAAACAAAATCAATAAGTTATAGAGCCACAGTTTGACATCCACACTTTGTTATGCATAAGAATGTCTTTCTTGGTCTGCCTGTCCAGCACTTCCCAATCATGAGCAGTGCCGTAGATGGGTTTTACCCAATCGCAGCCGGTGTCAATAACCTCAATCCTTACGTGTCCAGTTTTTGCGCAGCTCGCGATCAGCAGCGTCATCAGGCATATGGTTAACAGTCTGTTGTACATCCCTGGCTCCTTTTGTTGTTTCTACCCGGCGTTCTGCAACCGCTTCAATAGCTATTGCACGTTCTTCAGTGCGTTGTTGGTCCGCTTTTGTTTCAGCGATACTGGTACCGCGTGATTTGCCCAGCCCAAAAGCACCTGCAATTGCAGCCAGCACAGCAACAACCAGGCCGATAATCATTTCAAGCCCCATACTGACCTCACACCAGTGCAGCTTTAGCTTTGGCGTAACGTTCACGGCGGTCTTTAATGCCGTTCTGTCCGCCGTTAATAATCTGCGTAACGCGTGCCACGTCACCCGAATACATCAGGCAACCGCGTAACGTGAAGTACCACGCAGCCGAACGAGCCGCATGTCGCTCTTGCGTTAGCAATTCTGGCGTACTGATAAGGTCAAGTTTCAGCGCCGTGCCGCATTTGGTGTAGTTCTCACGACCCGTGATTTGCAGCAGGCCGCGACCGCGATATTTCCAGCCGTCACCCTGGCTGTTATTCCCCATGCGGTCACCATAAACCAGATTGGCTATTTGCGGCTGGTGGGCCACCTGCTTACCATCGACACGACCCAGCATTTCACACTGATAAGGAGTAAGCCGTTTACCAAAGGTTTTCTTCAGCCCCTCTACCGAGTAGTTGAAGCTTTCCACCAGCGAGGTAAAGCCAGCAGACTCATGCCCAACCTGGGCGATGAACATAGCCAGATCGTTCGTAGCTGTAATGCCAAACTCTTTCATTGCCGCGTCAATGTGCGGAAACCAGCGCGCAGAAAGCCCGGCGCTGATACCAGCCGCCTGCTGAAATTGTGATTGGTTCATTAGTGCCTCAGATGATCAACCAGACGTGCCACGTTGCCTCTTACGGCGACCAGCACGGACAGGAAAATAAAGTTGGCCCCGATAGTGGCCCATGATGAGTACGGGTAAATACCGCACAGATACGCCAGCGGAACGGCGCTGTAGATGACCGTAAGCAGCCACGCTAAGCGAGATATCCACGGTCGATGTCGCGAGTCGCCGCGACGGTAAAACATCAGGGTTAACACTACCCCAGCACAAAGCAATGCATTAAAAGTTGCCGATGGGTCATTTTGTACCACCTGAACCTCCCCGGCGCGTTATCAGCGCCACCAGCGAGCCGACATCCTGATTATTCAGGAATGTCAGGATTTTGACGGCTAAAGCAGAAACGATTACGGCGCCAATGGCATCCAGTGGTTTATCACTGTAGCCGGTAGCCTGAGCCAGCTTTGAACCCACCAGCCCGGAACAAAGGATCCCCGCAATATACGACACCAGAAAATATGCCAGTCGGCGCGCTGCACTTAGATCCGCTGCGGTTGCAATGTAAAATACAGCCCCGGCAAATGCGCCAAACACCACGCCGTAATCGGTTCCGGACAGAAATCCATAGACGCTGGCCCCCGTCAGGACACCACCAGCCATCCCAGAACCGGAAATCGGATCGGACATTTAGCCCCCCTCTTTGTTGCTGGGAGTCCTCTCAGAATGAGGGGAAATGATTGATTTTATACATTAAAATATTACAATATATTTTTGACCAACTTTTGAAGAATACAATGGACTCGAATACCTTAACCATTATAGGAACATTTATTGTTGCCATAATAAGCGGATTACTGGCTTATTCATCTTCTCTTTCTGCAAAGGAAAAAGAGGTCAAATTATCCGCATATGAAAAACTCGGACTTGATATACATGCCAATCTTGAAAAGCTTTACAATAATACAGAATGGCTTTTACTAATTTTTCAACACAAGAATACATTAAACCGCGGAGATTTAATTATTGCCAACGAACAAGTTTCTCTAGACGTTGACAAACTCAGAGAACTTAGCATAAGAATGAGATTTTTTGATAATGCTTGCTATAAGAAATATGAATCTGTAGTTCAATCGCATGGTAATTTAATACCACAAATACTTGGTTATACTCGGCATCCACATGAAACCCCAAGAGATGCTTCAGAACTTTACTCTCGAGAAGAAACACAGGAATTTATAAATAAATTATCCATACTAAAAGATGAAATAAATAGCACTAAGATCCATATAACGAACAAAATAGCCAAGGAATATAACAAAGCCCTATCATCTTCAAGGAAAGTTACAGTGCTAGCTTTCATAGTATTATTTACTGCATTTATAGCATTTATAATTTTCCCTTTGAAAGAGCAGTCACCTTCGCCCGCAAAAGAAAAAGTCATGCTGCTCTCTTCATAAAAACTCGCATTTTAGGCTGATTTTTATGCACCTGTGCAGGTAAGAACGATTACTAATTTAGCCTCACCTCCGATAGTTCGTATGGCGCTGTGGTTGATGGAGGGGGGGCTGGCTTATGCGCTATTATGAAAATGTGAAGATAAGTATAATTTGCGAAACCTGAAATTATAAAAGACTTCCATTTGGAAGCCTTTAAAATAGCAGCAAGCGACTCATTGTTATTTTGTAGGTTTAGGACCTAACGTGAATTTTGATTTAGTTCCTTTTCGCAACCGTCTAACATCAGGAAAAAGTTCTACTAATCTATCTGTACACTTAGTCAAGGATTCAGTACAAATAATCATCCCCATAATCATATAGCCAAAGTCATAGTTGTTAAAACAACCAGTTCCTCTTCCGTTTGGCTCCATTTTATAATATGACATAGGTAGTATATGCGTATAATGAGATAAAAAATCGAACATTATTTTAAATGACTTTGGATCTTTTCCCAGTTTAACCAATAACTCATCTCGATTTGGAATCATAAGCGCTTTTCCAGTCAAGCAACGTTTTCTGGTTCCTTGTTCAAGGGATAAAAAAACAGGGTTGTTATTAAGTCTCTCAGTTATTATATCTTTTTGTTCATGATAAAAATCCAATGCTTTCGTATTATCACTAGATGTAAATAACTCAATTCTCTTTACACAATCATTCATGTGCATGACATTCAACTTTGCTGACCACTCCTCAGTTGAATCTGGATTCTCAGATAAATACATAAACAATAACTCAGCTTCCAGAATCGCTCTTACATGAGGTGCAATCGCCGAAAAATCCCAAAAGTCATAATCCCGCTTAGCCCATCTTGATTTTGGTACGTTGGAAATCATTATTGAAGCATGAATGCAGATTCGTGAAAAAATGTATGTAGACCACCCTTTAAAAGCCTCAGCCATTCGCACACCAACCCCCTGACTTACAGCATTCGCTTCACATACAGCTTTATCAAACTCCCTTAAGTAGTGATGGAAGTCATCCATCGAAAAATCGTTTCGTTCAAGTGGATTTTCGGGATTATCTATTTTCATACTTCACCTATTTAAAACAATTGGTTTAAATCGGTGAATTATAACGCAAAAACCCGCTCATTGGCGGGTTTATAAAACTTTGGCAACATATCAAATACGCTTTAAATATGGCTTATTTTGTTGCATTTTGCAAGCGCGTTTGAAGGAGATAGTGAAATTTACTTTACATTTCTGCCACTTTGAGGGCTTCTTCTTCCTCATAGTATTCAAGAGCCATTGCCAACGCAGATTCATCAAGCTGGGTAAAAGCGGCCTTTAACCCAGCCCAGTGCCCTGAATAGACACGCAACCATGTCGAACGATCAACGCTAACCATGCGGGCCAACGCTGCACCAGCATAGTCTTTATAGGTTTCATTATTTCTGGTTGCGGCAATTTCCTGCCCTGCCAGCCATACCAGGCCAATCAGTTTCTTTACTACGCGCTCCTGAAGGGAATTATCACCCAGACATTTCTGATAAGTTTTCCAGACGTATTCACACATCATCACCTGGTGCTTATAGCTAAGGTCAAAACCGTAGCAGTACCGCAACCAGGCCTGCTGGTATCCACTAAGCGCGGACACTGCCCTACGCCACGGCGCGGACTCAAATTCCGCATCTTTTATCGGCGGCATTGGCCTGCAGCGGCTGCGTGTTTCCAATACATACAATGGCGCGGAAAGCGAGTTAACAAAGCGAGGCCCCTTCTCTCCTTCGAGTTCGACGAGATGAATTCCACGGCGCGGGGTGGCATTTTTGTCTGCTGGTGGGTGTTCACTGAAAGCCTCAAGCTGCCCTTTTGTTCCCCCAGAGAGGTCAGGTAGCGCGCGGCGCAATTCTATTCTTACAAAATTCAGGTCTTGTTGATTCATGCTTCTTTGCGCTCCATACACTTAAGCTTTCGCAATTACGCCGATCGCCAGCGCCCGATCCATAAAACGCAGTAGCAGCTCAAGCTGCGTACCATGCTTCTGCTCGAATGCCGGTACATCGGCGTGTAACTCGTCGTGGCACTCTCTGCACAGAGGGATCACGAAGAGGTCATGGGCTTTTGTTGCTGTACCACCCAAACCGTGCCCTACGATATGGTGCGGATCATCTGCTGGCCGTCGGCAACACTCACAGGGTTGTGTTTTAACCCAGCGGGTGTATGTCTCATTTACCCAGCGGCGGCGTTTTGGCCTGAGCATGAAAGATTCAGGAGACTCCGGATCAACAGAGAGCGTGAGGATCTTCTTCGCTTTCTTCTGCACGAGGCTGGTTGCAGACGGGGAAGGCACTATGTCGCTTTCCCTCATGACAGAGCGGATCTTCTCATCCGGAAGGCGCAACCCCCTGTGCGCAACGCTTTCCGGAATAACATCAGCCAGGTCGTTTCTGACCATCCACCAGCACAGTTCCGGAAGCGTCAGGATATGCGACTCGGGAAAACCAGAATCACGCCGAATGACTTCCAGAATCCAGGATACCAGGTTTCCGGCAGCTATAACTGCAAGCTGTTCAGTATGCTGCCCGGACAAAGTGTGATCGCAATGCCAGCACAGGCGAATGCTTCCTGGTGGGTGCCGCATTGTTGTGAAGTTCTTGTCGTGCCACGATGAATGTGGCCACTGGCAATCAAACCGGGTACTCAACCATTGCTCAAGGGAAGGAAGCCCACCGGCACGCTGAATAACCCGCTCATTCCCGAAGACCTGCCGCATTACCGGATCATCAGCCAGCGGCTGAATGGCGGCGGGAACAGCTCCTGTACTGAATGACGCCATTTCTTCTGGTTCAGGTTCGAGAAGGACGCGACCGCGCATGAAGAGGTGCATCAGTTCCGCGCCGGGACGAAACAACACAATCCCCATGCGATGGGCTACTTCAGGAGTTAACAAAGCCCTCACGCCGCTTGCCCCCCTGCAATATGTTCAGCCCACAAACCACCAATCCAGCGTACTCCCTTGGCAGTGAAACGCGTCTGGCTGAATGCGTGATTGGATGTGCTCGATGTTCCCGTCTTAACTTCAAATCTTCCCGCGGAAATGTGCTGCGCCATGGGGGTAAGTGTGCCGCCGAGGCGATACAGGATATTGCGTTCAATAAGGAACAGACGAAACTCAGTTTCTTTTGCGTTAAGCAATTTGGCTACCTGCCGGAATGACATGGAGCCTTTTGCTGAGCAATAACGATCAACAAACTCCACTTTTGGCGCCGCGGCTGCCAGTTGGATCGTCAGTTGCTCTTTCTGCTCGGCTAAATCAGCAGCCAGGCGAAGCGCTTCCGGTAATGAGCGGGGAACACTGACACTCTGCCCTTCTTCCAGTTCCTGCCAGCGATCGACGACCGCGGCGGTAAATTCAGGTGACAGTCTGGCAACAATCACCAGAGAGTCGCGTTTGTTAAAACGATACTCCTGGTACACATTACCGTTATGCTCAAAATCGAACTGCGCCAATGGCGCGGTTAAAATTCCCGCAGCAACAAGACGCTCAGCCGAGCGTTTCACGTCACTGTGTTTACTCTGAACCAGATCCGCAATATCACGGCTGGACATTGTTACTACACCATTCACGATTAACTGGCTCATACTTTTCTCCATATCAGGCGGCTGCACCCGCCGGTTCATATCTGCTGATCGTTATCTCTACCCGACCTTTCGGCACTACGGGTCCCCATTCCACCAGCATGCGCTTAATCTGGCTGTCATCTTCCCAGACACCCGCATGCGTCAGCGCGTCAAACAGGGCTTTGTTGTAATTATCGATATCCCGGCGGCGCGCATCCGGCGGGTACAGAGTGATTTCTACCGCTGCCAGTTCAGTCGATGGCTTCGGGAGACGTCGTAATTGCTCAATGATCGCCACGCAGGCAGCGCTCTGGTATTTACGGCCTTCAGCGCTAATGAGGTGACGACCAGCCTGCGCCCCCTTGTTAGGAGCGCGCCAGTAAGTGTTCACGCTGGGTGGAAATGGGAGTATGAGCCTCATTAAAAGCCTCCGTCATAATTCCTGAAACATACCTCAACTTTCCCGCTATAGTGACGAACACGTTGAACAACATCCGAAATAGGCGCTATACCGGCAGGGCGATAAAAGACTGTTTCACGCATGAGTTACCCCCTGCATGCTGTCGACAAGACCTTGCGCAATTGTGATAATTTCGCTGGTGGCCGTTCGTTCCAGCCAGAGTTGATTGATGTTGGCTTTCAGCTTGTTCTGCTGTGATTCATCCAGCATGTCAGCACCATCCACCTGGTCGAATACAATTCCAACCTCCAGTGGCCATATACGGGACTCGGGAAGCTGATCGGCTACTGGTTTAGCTTTCTCACGGATGTGCATGCGGATCTGGCGAATATTGGACCAACTGGAAACATCCAGGCTTCCCATAGCTGCAATGAAATCAGTACTGTTCATGCCATATTCACCAGATGCTTCAAGGGCAACAGTACGAATACGTTCCGACATATCCAGGCGCGCAGCAGCGTCATCGAATTCAATCGACAACAGCCACTCATCCACACCGAGCAAAATACTCTCACGAATAAGCAGCTTCGCTTTGTCGATCGTTAATGGTGATACCTGAGTGAATTCCGGTGCTTCGACAGAATCCGCCGCCCAGGTATGCCCAAACTTCGATTCACTGAATGTGTATTCTTCTTTATCGCCGAACGCAGCTCTAACGCATGCCCACGCCTCAACACCGCTGATATCAAAAATATCTTTCTGGGTAAGTGGCAACTCTGCTTCTGGCTTGTCAGCTACAGGTGGTGTGGCGGTTGCTGGCTGAGGTTTGCTGGTGGCAAACTGTGCCAAAGCCATAAACGCTCGCCCTTTTGTTTCCAGTTCTGTGCGGTTGATATAGCTGAATCGCTCGCCACGCCATGACTTATCGAATACAGCTATGGCTCCGGAAAAAAACGCGCTGGTGGGCTTCTGTTTTTCGTCAGCAGGTACAAACCACACTGGCAGATCGAAACCAATGCGCCCGCGAATGAATACAATGTGATCGGCATCTTCCGGCCACCACGTTTCACTCGGCGCGGCTTTTATCAGGAATACATAGCGACCGCCCTTCTCGCGCTGGGTTGCTGCGTACTTCATGATGTGCGTCATACCAGTGATCGCCTGTTTCTCGTGGTACTGCGAGCAGCTATATGGAGGGTTGGCAAAAGCCGCGCCACCCAGTTCTGCCAGACGTTCAGTCCAGTCCTGCGTCAGTGCGTTATCTTCGGCGGTGCACCATGCCGGGCATTTCGCGTTGTCGTCGTCAGCAAACAAGTCCAGAACTAATGGACCAAATAGCGCGTTGATACCCCAGAAAAGCAGATCCGGTGTCCGCCACTGATCGCCAACTTCTTTCAATTCGTGAGCTGGTTTTGAACGCAGTTCGGCCAGCGCGCGGCAGTATTTGTTTTCAATCATCCTCTGAATCCCTCTGGAATTTTGGTATCTACCGGGCCGAACTTCATCGGGTCATGTTTCTTCTCGCCCCAGCTTTCACGAGGGGGACGGCCTTTCTTATCCCAGCGGAGCCCGCTTTGCAGATAACCCTCAAATTTTTTCGGCCCAAACAGAGTTTCAGGCCGCATGTACTGATACTGCGCGTCATTGCCGTTCCAGTGTTCATGCTTGAGGTCAATCACCAGCGTTAAGTCGCTGACGGTATAACCTTCACGCAGACGGGCACGTATGTTTTCCAGAGAGGTTTTAGATTTCTGGTACCGGGAGCCGCTTACCTGGTTCAAATGAGTTAAAACCAGGATGGCGTTATCAGTGATCAACACCTCAGGGTCTGGTTGCGGCGCAACCGGACAAGAGGGGTTAATGATCTGTTTGTGGTGATCTGAGTAATGATCTGTATAGAGAATAGGTTCCGCGACTTCGCGTTTCCCGTTCCGCGATTCTGCGGAATCCAGCGTTGCCGGGAATAAAACATTGATTAGCGCTTCGCCATTGATACGGTAATGCGTCTTTTTCGTGCCGTTTACCTGTCGCTGCGCCTTTTCAACAACCCCTGGTAGCCAGCGGGTACAAATCTTGTTTACCAGGCGCTGCACCTGATCTTCACTCACGCCGCGAATCTCTGCCGCAAGCTCGCTGTGCTCTTTATAAAACCAGCCATCATTCAGATCTGATTTACCAGACCAGAACACGAGCTGGTTTAGCACAGCGCCCAAAGCATGCGCCTGCTGATCGCCGGAGAAATAATCGAGGTACGGGACCGGAATGGTGATGCTATTCCTTTGCCCCGACAGCGATTGAACGATTTCAAATATCTGGCTCATGATCGTCCGTTATCTCCCTGAACTTTCGCCTGAAATGCTCAAGTGGGCTGAAGCATTAGTGCGGGTAGCCATCACGCAGATAGATAACGCGCTGTGTTTCAGGTTCCCAGCGGATATCACGGACTGGCACTCCACGGTAGTCTTTGAACCTTCGGTTAAGTTCGCGCACAGGCGTTTTGCCCTCCGGTTGTAGACCCCCACAATTGAAACCGCCCTACTGTGGTTACACGGAACCCAGCGGTTTGATAATCTGCGTTCATACCGAAACAACGGAGTACCCGAAACAGGGATCATCCTGAGTTGCGGTAGACGGTTAAAAGCCGTTAAACTGTTCATGCGGATTATTTCTCCATACTCGAAGAGTTGTTCGCCAAGGCGCCCGGAGCTGCACACTCGCGGGCGTCACTCTTTTCTGGAAGGCAGTAAACACGGGCAATCAAATTCAGAAAGGTCATCAGAGTTACCCTGAACTGATATGCAATGTCGTTAAGGCTCTGCCACTCACCCTTATCAACAACCCCATCGTCGATATACCAACGGTAAGCGTTGACCAGTTCTCCTAGACGCCCCACCAGCTCGGCCAGCTTTAAGCCAATTTCTTCGTTTTCGTCATCTGGCACCGCACCCGGAACGTGTATCCCGTTATCTGTTTGACGAGAAAACGCATCAGCTATGTAGCTGACACCGGCGGCTTTCTGTAACACCATCGCCCATCCCATAGGGAAGATCTGATCCCCGTCGACGCGAAGGCGGTTAAACAATGCGTTCTCTGTCACCCCCAACCATTCCGCCGCTTCGGCGTAGCCACCTGGCAGATCGGTAATCGTTTTTTTAATCGCTACCACCAGCCAGGCTGGCTGACGTTCGACTTTCCATTGCGGTTCGTTCATTACTGCAACTCCATTATTGGCGCCGAACTTCCTGACGGTGATAGCCTGCAAGCTCTCACACCAACAGAACCGAAGGAGGTTCGACATGTCTGTAAATTCACTGCCTTACGGCAAGTCTCCCGAAGAAGCCGCTCACGATCTGGCCATGAATCTTGTCTTGTCTGGTCACTTCAAAACATTCCAGAAGTCGCCAGAAGAGGTTTTTCAGTTGATCACCAATGCAGAACTGGTCTTCAGTGAGCTTTACCGAAACAAACTGAAGGAAATAGAGTCCGCCAGATCAAAAGAAACCGAAGAGCAATATCAACGTACGCAGTGCTAGCCATGAACAAACGAAAGATAGAACGTTGAATAACCACGGGCGGCGCTTTCAACTGCCGCCTGTATTTCCTCCGCGGATCTCCCTCTAAGGATCATCTCGTTTATCAGCTCGCCAATAAGGGGAAGGACAATTGGCTGGAATGACATGTAAACCCGCATCTTTCCTTCGGAAATGGTTATTTGTCCTTCATCGCTTTTAGCGGTCACGCTGTTTGTATCTTTTGTCTCGCTGCTGTTACCCACGGTTAACTCCTCTCTTCTGTGGTTACTTTCATGCTGCTGTTTTTTTATGATCAAGTTCAGGCCAAATCTTTTCCCAATCATCTGGGTGGAGGTTTTTCCTGCTAACTGAGCCGCCCGAATGCGTTTCGATAGAAACAGATAGAGCAGCTCCCAACTTTTGTTTTTTGCTTATGGCTTTACGCAAGTACTCAAGAGAGGTTTCGCATCGTGATGCAAACTCTCTCTGTTTTTCGAGCGACAAAGCGTTTAGGTAATTTCTTAACGTTTCCATCACGCCTCCTGTGCTTAAAAAGCAAATATACCCCCAAGTAAACACAAGTCAATACCCACAAGTCATTTACCTCAAGGTAGATTTAAGTAAGATGAAATTATGAAAACGGAAACGCCTAAGATCTTCGAGTTACGACGCCTCAAACTTCAGGAGTTAGTAACTCGCTTTAAGACCCAAAGAGAGTTTGCTGAAAAGGCAGGACTTGATCCGACTGTTGTTTCTCGGATGCTTTACCCTGCTGGTAAACCTAATAAGCGGAATATTGGGGAGCAGGCTGCTCGGCAGATCGAGGATGCTTTGAAAATCAGCCGGGGATGGATGGATGGTCTTAGTCCAACTTCAAAAATGGATGTTGATGTACCCACTCACAAAGCCGACAATTATCGTGTAGAAGTTCTCGACCTTACTGTGAGTGCTGGTCCTGGATGTTTTATGCTCTCTGAATTTGTTGAGGTTCTACACGCCATTGAATTCACCACCGAGCACGCTCGTTCACTTTTCGGAAATCGTTCTCAGGAAGACGTAAAAGTGATGACTGTCGATGGCGACAGCATGTGTCCAACTATACAGTCTGGAGACAGGTTGTTTTTTGATGTTTCGGTAAGAAACTTCAAGGTTGATGGTGTTTATGCGTTTGTATTCGGACAGCACTTCCATGTGAAGCGCTTGCAGATGCAGGGCTTGCAACTTGCAGTTTTATCCGATAACCCGGTGTACAAAGACTGGTACATAACAGAAGAAAACCAGGATCAATTGTACATTATGGGTAAAGCATTACTACACGAATCAATAGCTTACAACAAATTGTAATTTTGGTGTTAGAATTTGAAACAGACTTAACATCTTCTAGAAAATAACATTTAACCCGGCGCAAGCGCCGGGTTAAATATTATTTTCTCACCATAGCAGCATCCCGCAACACTCCTTTGTGAATCACATTTCCAACCGCGCGACGCTTAGTCTCCAAGCTATGTACAATCGCATCTCGACTTATCACCACACCGTTGATTATCAACTCGAAAACTGCACCGCCAATTTCACCAGCGATGAATGCCGCACGGTCTTCTTCCAGTTCATCACGTTCTATACCAAGCCACCTGGTGTTTTTTTGAGCATAACACCCATCACCTGCTTAATTAAAATCCAATTAAAAGCAATTAGTTGCTATAAAAGTAAATAAAAATATACCAAAAGGTATTTACACAAAAATTACTCACAAGTATATTCAACTCATCAACAGCGAACAGGCAGGACGCCCACGAAGTAGCCGCCGGTGGCATATGAATAACCGGATGATTCGCAAATGGCTTACCACCGCGCCTGATGTGGTTAAAAGCAGGCCAAAGCAATAACAAGTACTTCCCTGTTCTGGCGGCCCGGTGTTTTCCCACTTGTCCGGTCACCGCCAGCCTTTTTCAGGGCACAACGACGAGAGCATTGACGAGCAAGGCATAAGTGCTGGTTCGATTCCAGACAGTCCCATTCAGTTGGGAGGGTTGGGCAGGGAAAAGGTTCGTTCGATTCGAACACCGGCAGTGCTCTCTTCGTTGTGGTGAATGCGCAGGCTGATGCGCTAAACCGTGAGGTAGTGTCCCGAAAGGGTGCGTCACTGATAATCAACCCATGCCGGAATATCGTAGTACCGGCCACCACAACCAAATCACGCTTAGGACCGTGATAACCGTAGTTCCAGTATTGCTGTGTGTAGTCTTGGCGGTACCAGGGTCTTCAACCTTATGCAAGGGGGACGAAGATAATGTTCTACCTCGGTACCGCCCTTTTTACGCAACAGAAAAGGGTATCACCGTGTGACGGGCTCATAACCCAATCCACCCGGGCAAGAGGATAGCGATTGCAGTCGCCAACAATTGCAGGTGCCCTTCTCTGTTGTGTATGGAGAAAACACGGCGGTGGCAGCCGCCTTAACGAGGGTAAAACCATGAGTAATGACCGCACGACCGTAGTACCCGACTTTCTGAGCGAACTGGATGCCGGAGTGTTCATGAACAAAATAGCAGGAGCGCTTAATACCACTGCGCTCGGCGTTCTGAACAACGGTAACAAAGGCCAGGTAGTTCTCACCTTTGATTTTGAGCGCATGGGTAACTCTGTCGAAGAGAAACGCGTCAAGATCAAGCACAAGCTGAAATACAGCACACCAACGCCGCGCGGCAAAGTCTCTGAAGAAGACACCACCGAAACACCAATGTGGGTCAACAAAGGCGGGAAGCTCACCATCCTCCAGGAGGATCAGGGGCAACTCTTCGGCATCACCGGCGCGGTGGACGGAAAGCTTAAAGCGGCTCAGTGATCCGCAACAAAAAATTCACTGATACCTCTTCGATCATCAGTTAATAAGGAATTTATATGTCCCAGTTAGACAGCGGTACATTTCAGCAGGTAAAAGACCTGGTCCTTTCTGGCTACCACCTGAATGATATTCATGGCCTGGCTTGCCCGACCGCATTACTGCCAGAGGGTACCGGCATTGAAAGCCTCGAGCGTTTTTCTCTGGAGCGTTTCCGCTTCCGCGGTGCCATGACCACGACCAGCATTGAAGATTTTGCTCGTTATTCAAAAGGCTATGCCAGCGCCACTGAAAAAGCACGCTGCTTTATTGACGCTGACCATATGACAGCCCGTTCAGTATTCAACATTGGCACACTCGATAACCCCGGTCATGCGGACAATGTTGCATCCATCACCCTAAAACAGACCGCACCATTCCGTGCTCTTCTCCAGATCAACGGTGAACGTCTGAAACAAAAACAAATCGCCGAGTGGCTGGAAGACTGGAGCGATTACCTCTTAGCGTTCGACGCTGAAGGTGGAACGATGCAGATTTCACAAGCCGCTCAGTCCGTTCGTCGTATCACTATCCAGCAGGCAACCCAGCAGGATCATGAAGACAGCGATTTCAGCGGCAAAAAATCGCTTATGCAGAGTATTGAAGCCAGCAGCAAAGACGTAATGCCGGTAACGTTCGAATTCAAATGTGTGCCGTATGAAGGTTTAGGCGAACGCCGCTTTAGCTTACGCAACAGTTTGCTTACAGGTGATGAACCTCGTTTTGTACTGCGCATAGTACAACTGGAAGCCCAGGAAGAAGCTATCGCCAATGAATTCCGCGATTTGCTGATCAGCAAGTTCGAAGGTGAATCAGTGGAAACTTTCATCGGTAACTTTAAAGCCTAATTGCTCTGCATTAAATCCCCGGCGCCGCGGGGATTTATTGAAGCGTAATTCCATTAATTATCGCCATCCGGCGAGGGATTCGTGCAACCAAAATCTGCGTGGTGCAGCGCGCCAATATGGAGAAAACCATGAGCTACATTCAGACATTATCCGGTAAAAAATTTAACTACCTGACCGCCACAATCGACGATATCGATGTTGAGGATATCGCGACTGCTCTTTCCAACATCTGTCGATTCGCTGGGCATCTGCCAGAGTTCTACAGCGTGGCCCAGCACTCTGTGCTTGTAAGCCAGATTGTGCCGCCAGAGTTCGCCTTTGAAGCGTTGATGCACGACGCTGCGGAGGCATATTGCCAGGATATTCCAGCCCCGCTCAAAGCCTTGCTGCCTGACTACCAGCGCATGGAAACTTATGTTGATGGTCTTATCCGCTTTAAATTCGGTATCCCGCTTGAGCAATCTGCCGTCGTGAAATACGCCGATCTAACCATGTTAGCTACCGAGCGCCGTGATCTGGAAATCGATAACGGTTCGAAGTGGGAAATTCTCGAAGGTATTCCCTGCTCTGATCTCGTTCAGGTTATCCCTCTCCGTCCAGGTCAATCCTATGGCCTGTTCATGAACCGCTTTAACGAACTGGCGGAGCTGCGCCAATGCGCCGCATGAAGGTAAAAGAACTCGTTACGGAGGCTTTTGCCTCCGTTGCTGAACTGCCACCAAAGCATGCACCGCTTATGCGCGAAGTTGCCACCAGACTGGACGCTACGTTCGCAGCATTAAAAGAGTCTCTGGTGCAACTGGAACAGGAACGTAAAGGTAAAACGCCATGACCGTATTTGAATATCTCCAGGCTCATCCGAATACCACCAGCGGTGAAATCGCCAAAGGTATGAACAAAAAGACACCCGCGGTCGCTGGCGCATTATCGCAACTCTATGGCACCGGCCGGATCGTGAAGTCAGGTGTTCGCAAGGGCATTCCAACATACCGTGTTAACGATATGCCATTTGGGTGCAGTAACAGCCTAACCATGATGTTTAACCAGTTATTGAATAGAGCCAGACAGGGAGCAACTCAATGAGTAAATCACTGAACGCACGTTGCATCCGTCGCTGGACTGTCGAATTTAAAAGCCGCTGCGACTCGAAATATAGCCCGTACTGGCGCAAGCGCGACCTGCGTGGGTACATCCGTGAATGCGGTTTGATCACAGCTTACTGCATGGTTGAGCGTCTCGCAGAAGATAACGCCAGAGTCGATTTTTTCGGACATACCCATGCCTGGTCGCCTGAGTTCTCTGCCTGGTATGACGAACGCCGCGACAAGTATTTCAAAGAGGCGCACGCCTATCTGAACGAAGACGCCACCAATGACGAAATCGACGAAGAGATTCAGAATGAGCTGGAGGCCTGGAATGACTAACTCACTCAACAAACAGGATTTAGACGACGCACTGGACTTTGATCTTTTCGAAGGTGATTTCGGTACGCCATGCGATACAGAACTATCGAACAAAATCGTTACCTCTCGAGGTGAATACAAATGCCACATTTGCGCTGGCGTAATTTTAAAGGATGAAATTCACCGTAGTACGGCGTGGAAATTCGACGGCGAACTTATGTCCTATCGGTGCTGCAACGAATGCTGCGTGGCGATGGTGAAAAGCGTCAATGGTGAATACGAAGAAGAGGACCCGATAGAAGCGCGTCACGCACTGGGCCATCAACGTAGGGGGGCAGCATGACAACTAACAACCACCCGGCGAACGGTTCTGTATCACTCGATCGCCTACACCAGATACGTGAACACCTACTGCATGATACCCAGTACTCAAACGGCGGGAACAGAGCTTACATTCTCGCGGATATGTTGAAGGTAGTAGATGAGGTGTTGGCAGGTAGGAACGCCGAGCCAGTGGCAGATGTCGTTGCCTGGCACAAAAAAGGTGAAGAGAGAACCTGTAATATACGCTGGCGCCGTTTTGATGTCTCACCTGGGCCTCTCTATGCTGTTCCACCAAAGCTAACCAGCGATAATTTATAATGACGTATGCCGGGTGCAGCCGGGTTATTAAATGGAGAATAACGCATGATTCAGATGTTAACTCTTGAAGAATGGGCAACCGATAAATACAGAAGTAATCCACCTAGCGTCTCGACATTGCGCCGTTACGCTAAGCAAAATCTCTTTTCTCCACCAGCAATGAAGCAAGGTAGGCTCTGGAGAGTTAGGGAGGATGCGGAATTGGTTGGAGAACTTGCTGCGCCGGTTATCAAGAAATCTGATTCACCAAAATTGCAAAGGATCCTCAGCGATGGCTGCGAGACCACGTAAAAATAATGTATCAATACCTAACCTCTATCCACTATACAGTCGTAAGGTCAATAAAGTGTATTGGAGGTACAAGCATCCTGTAACGGGGAAATTTCACAGCCTAGGTACTGATGAAGTTGAGGCTAAAGCAATTGCTACTGAGGCAAACGCAAGACTTGCTGAGCAGCGTTCAAGACAGGTACTGGCTATAAGCGATCGAATTGCTACCGGCAAGGGTAAGTCAATTACCACTGTTACCTGGCTTGAGCGGTACTGGAAAATTCAGGAGGAAAGATTCGCTTCAGGTGATATCAAGGAGAATACGTATAAACAAAAAGCCAAGCCAGTTGCACTTCTTAAGGAACGTGCGGGAATGAAGCTCATATCTTCTGTTGATGTCAGGGATATTGCTCAAATTCTTGAAGAGTATCTATCTGCAGGTCAACCAAGAATGGCACAAGTTGTTCGTTCAGTACTGATCGATGTTTTCAAAGAGGCCCAACACTACGGTGAAGTGCCGCCTGGTCACAACCCTGCCCTTGCTACTAAACAGCCCAGGCGCAAGATTACCAGACAACGACTTAGTCTCGAAGAGTGGCTGAAGATTTTCGATATCGCAGATAAGAAACATCAATATATGGGAAATGCAATGCTGCTTGCCCTTGTGACTGGGCAACGTCTTGGTGACATATCCAAAATGAAATTTAGCGATATCTGGGATGATCATCTGCATATCGAACAGGAAAAAACCGGCAGCAAAATTGCTATACCTCTTTCTCTTCGCCTCAATGCGATTAACTGGAGTTTACGTGACGTCGTTGCGCGCTGTCGAGATTATGCAGTTAGCCCCTATCTGATTCACTTTTTCCGAGCTACATCACAGGCTAAACGAGGCGCACAAGTTAAATCGAACACATTAACGATGAATTTCAGTAAGGCGAGGGATAAGGCTTGTATTAAATGGGGAGATGGAACACCCGCTACATTCCATGAGCAAAGATCATTGTCTGAACGTCTTTACAAAGACCAGGGAATTGATACACAAAAATTGCTGGGTCATAAAACCCAGCATCAAACAGATAAATATCATGATGACAGAGGTAAAGAATGGCAAAAAATACCCTCTTAATCTACTATCAGTTTATTATTATAGGATGCATCATCAAATGTCTGTATTTTATCAATGATTTTTATAACGGAAAATTGTACAGTTTCTCTTTCCGTAATTATTGCATTCATGTAATATGAAATTCTCGTCCATGCTTTTAAATGCTGCTCTTCTAATGTAGCAACAACTGGAATAAAACTATTGAATAAATCAATATCACCTTTGCAATGAATACGAATTTCTCTTATTGCCTTTTCATCTAGCCCATGTTTTTCTATATGGGCTTTCATTAATGACATTTGACGCTTATTTTTATCATGCTCTCGCCCGTAAAAAGATCCGATCCTGCAATTTTCAGGAACGTGGTCATTCAGTTTATTAAAGAAAAAAATAAACATTTCACGCAAACGTTTTTCTGCTTTTATTTTATTATCACGCTCATTTTTCTTTTGAATATAATCAATAACATAAAGAATGATTACAAACTCAAGTATTACACCAGTAAATTCAGGCAGCAAATTCTCTGAAGCGTAATCAGTATACTTGATACCATCAATAAATAATGGAATACCTAAAAATACAAAAAATAAAATAACAAAAATCCATCTTGGTTTCTTTATCCTTATGCGTTTCACTTCAACCTCGTTTTGATAACTTATTTTGATAAAGTTTTGATAACCGTTAGCAGCCTAACAAAAAACAACGGGAGCGTTACGCCCCCGTTAATGATTTTAACAAATTCCTACATTACATGTTTTCGATGATCGCGTCACCAAATTCTGAACATTTCAGCAGTTTAGCGCCTTCCATCAGACGTTCGAAGTCATAGGTTACGGTCTTGGCATTGATTGCGCCTTCCATACCTTTAACAATCAGGTCAGCCGCTTCAGTCCAACCCATATGGCGTAACATCATCTCAGCGGAGAGAATAATAGAGCCTGGGTTTACTTTGTCCTGACCGGCATATTTCGGCGCAGTACCGTGGGTGGCTTCAAACAGGGCGCATTCGTCACCGATGTTTGCGCCTGGGGCGATACCGATACCGCCGACCTGTGCAGCCAGAGCGTCAGAAATGTAGTCACCGTTCAGGTTCATACAGGCGATAACATCATATTCAGCCGGACGCAGCAGGATCTGTTGCAGGAATGCATCAGCAATCACATCTTTAATGACGATCTCTTTGCCGGTATTCGGGTTTTTAACTTTCAGCCACGGGCCGCCGTCGATCAGTTCACCGCCAAACTCTTCACGCGCCAGCTGGTAGCCCCAGTCTTTAAACGCGCCTTCGGTGAACTTCATGATGTTGCCTTTGTGCACCAGGGTCACAGAGTCACGATCGTTAGCAATTGCGTATTCGATCGCTGCACGAACCAGACGTTTGGTACCTTCTTCAGAACACGGCTTAATACCGATGCCGCAATGTTCCGGGAAGCGAATTTTCTTCACGCCCATCTCTTCACGCAGGAATTTAATCACTTTCTCAGCGTCGGCAGAGTCTGCTTTCCATTCGATACCCGCATAAATGTCTTCCGAGTTTTCACGGAAGATAACCATATCGGTCAGTTCAGGGTGTTTAACCGGGCTTGGGGTGCCCTGATAGTAACGTACCGGACGCAGGCAGATGTAGAGATCCAGTTCCTGGCGCAGGGCAACGTTCAGAGAACGAATACCGCCACCAACCGGAGTGGTCAGAGGGCCTTTAATGGCAACGCGATATTCACGAATCAGATCAAGGGTTTCAGCAGGCAGCCAGACATCCTGACCGTAAACCTGTGTGGATTTTTCACCGGTGTAAATTTCCATCCAGGAGATTTTACGCTCGCCTTTATAGGCTTTCTCGACTGCAGCGTCGACCACTTTCAGCATGGCTGGGGTTACATCTACACCGATTCCATCACCTTCAATGTAAGGGATAATCGGATTTTCAGGAACGTTGAGTTTGCCGTTTTGCAGGGTGATCTTCTTGCCTTGTGCCGGAACAACTACTTTACTTTCCATTCACCTCTCCTTCGAGCGCTACTGGTTTGCTCGTCTGCCACCACGTTGCATATGCGTTTGCGTCCTGCGATACGGATGCATTAGAGCAATTTTTTGTTAATGATTTGTAATTGGCTTGTCAATACTACCCTATTGTTTGCCGTCATGAAAGATGCGCGTTATTAGGCTATAATGCGGCAATTCATAATCTCTGAAAATACCATGCAAAAAACTTCTTTTAGAAATCACCAGGTTAAGCGATTCAGCTCGCAACGTTCTACCAGGCGTAAACCTGAAAACCAGCCCACGCGCGTGATCCTGTTCAATAAACCCTACGATGTTCTTCCGCAGTTCACCGATGAAGCCGGACGCAAAACATTAAAAGAATTCATCCCGGTTCAGGGCGTTTATGCAGCAGGTCGTCTTGACCGCGATAGCGAAGGGTTACTGGTGCTGACCAATAACGGCGCGTTGCAGGCGCGTTTAACCCAGCCGGGTAAACGCACCGGAAAAATCTATTATGTGCAGGTGGAAGGTATTCCCACACAAGACGCACTTGAAGCCTTGCGCAATGGCGTAACCTTAAATGATGGCCCTACCCTGCCCGCAGGCGTAGAGCTGGTTGACGAACCCGCGTGGTTATGGCCGCGGAATCCACCAATTCGTGAACGCAAAAGTATTCCCACCAGCTGGCTGAAGATCACCTTATATGAAGGACGTAATCGCCAGGTGCGCCGCATGACCGCCCATGTTGGTTTCCCCACGCTGCGACTGATTCGCTATGCGATGGGTGATTACTCTTTGGATAATCTTGCCAACGGCGAATGGCGAGAAGCGACAGATTAAGGACGCAAAATGTTTAAACCGCACGTTACCGTTGCTTGCGTGGTGCACGCAGAAGGCAAATTTTTAGTCGTTGAAGAGACGATTAATGGTAAAGCGTTATGGAACCAACCTGCCGGGCATCTGGAAGCCAATGAAACCTTAGTGGAAGCCGCCGCCCGTGAGCTGTGGGAAGAAACCGGCATCAGCGCGCAGCCGCAACACTTTATTCGTATGCATCAGTGGATTGCGCCAGATAAAACGCCGTTTTTGCGTTTCCTGTTTGCTATTGAGCTTGAGCAAATATGCCCGACCCAGCCTCATGACAGCGATATCGACTGCTGCCGTTGGGTTAGCGCCGAAGAAATTTTACAGGCGTCAAATCTGCGTTCGCCGCTGGTGGCGGAAAGTATTCGTTGTTATCAAAGCAGGCAACGCTATCCGCTAGAGATGATTGGCGATTTTAACTGGCCTTTTACAAAGGGTGTCATCTAAAAGGCTGCGTGATAGAATACGCCGCCTTGAAGTTCAATGTCGTGAGTGATCCAATGTCTGAAACCGCAAAAAAAGTAATCGTCGGCATGTCCGGCGGTGTCGATTCCTCCGTTTCTGCCTGGCTGTTGCAACAACAGGGATATCAGGTCGAAGGCCTGTTTATGAAGAACTGGGAAGAAGACGACGGTGAGGAATATTGCACAGCGGCAGCGGATCTGGCTGATGCCCAGGCTGTCTGCGACAAGCTCGGCATTGAACTGCACACCGTTAACTTTGCTGCCGAGTACTGGGACAACGTCTTCGAACTGTTTCTTGCCGAATATAAAGCCGGTCGCACGCCGAATCCGGATATTCTGTGCAACAAAGAGATCAAATTTAAAGCCTTCCTCGAATTTGCCGCTGAAGATTTAGGTGCCGATTATATCGCTACCGGTCATTACGTACGTCGGGCAGATGTCGATGGCAAGAGCCGCCTGCTGCGTGGTCTGGACAGCAATAAAGACCAGAGCTACTTCCTTTATACGCTCAGCCATGAGCAGATTGCGCAAAGCCTGTTCCCGGTCGGCGAACTGGAAAAACCGCAGGTGCGTAAGATTGCTGAAGATCTCGGTCTGGTCACCGCGAAGAAAAAAGACTCTACCGGCATTTGCTTCATTGGCGAGCGTAAATTCCGCGAGTTCCTGGGCCGTTATCTCCCGGCGCAACCGGGCAAAATCATTACCGTCGATGGCGATGAAATTGGTGAGCACCAGGGGCTGATGTATCACACCCTCGGTCAGCGTAAAGGTCTGGGTATCGGTGGCACCAAAGACGGCACCGAAGAACCGTGGTATGTGGTCGATAAAGACGTCGAAAACAACATTCTGATTGTTGCGCAGGGCCATGAACACCCGCGTCTGATGTCTGTCGGTCTGATTGCCCAGCAGCTGCACTGGGTCGATCGCGAGCCGTTCACCGGTACTATGCGTTGCACAGTAAAAACCCGCTATCGCCAGACCGACATCCCGTGCACCGTCAAGGCGCTGGACGATGATCGCATTGAAGTGATTTTCGATGAGCCGGTTGCCGCCGTGACGCCGGGCCAGTCTGCCGTTTTCTATAACGGTGAAGTGTGCCTCGGTGGCGGTATTATTGAGCAGCGTCTGCCGCTGCCGGTCTGATTATTATCTTTACTTAAAACAAGGAAGCAGTGAACGTGGCAAAGAATTACTATGACATCACCCTCGCCCTAGCCGGTATTTGTCAGTCGGCACGCCTGGTGCAACAACTCGCTCACCAGGGGCATTGTGATGCCGATGCGCTACACGTCTCACTCAACAGTATTATTGATATGAACCCCAGCTCGACGCTGGCGGTTTTTGGCGGCAGCGAAGCCAACCTGCGCGTCGGGCTGGAAACCTTGCTCGGCGTGCTCAATGCCAGCAGTCGCCAGGGCTTAAACGCTGAGTTAACCCGCTACACACTCAGCCTGATGGTGCTTGAGCGCAAACTCTCCTCAGCGAAAGGTGCGCTCGACACTCTGGGCAACCGGATCAACGGCCTGCAACGCCAGCTCGAACACTTCGATTTACAGTCCGAAACGCTGATGAGCGCGATGGCTGCTATCTATGTTGATGTGATTAGCCCGCTTGGCCCGCGCATTCAGGTAACCGGTTCCCCTGCTGTACTGCAAAGCCCACAAGTGCAGGCGAAAGTTCGCGCAACCCTGCTGGCAGGCATTCGCGCCGCCGTGCTCTGGCACCAGGTTGGCGGCGGACGTCTGCAACTGATGTTTTCTCGTAATCGCCTGACCACTCAGGCAAAACAAATTCTTGCTCATTTAACCCCGGAGTTGTGATCTATGGAATTATCCTCACTGACCGCCGTTTCCCCTGTCGATGGACGCTACGGCGATAAAGTCAGCGCGCTGCGCGGGATTTTCAGCGAATATGGTTTGCTGAAATTCCGTGTACAAGTTGAAGTACGTTGGCTGCAAAAACTGGCCGCGCACGCAGCGATCAAGGAAGTTCCTGCTTTTGCTGCCGACGCAATCGGTTACCTTGATGCAATTGTCGCCAGTTTCAGCGAAGAAGATGCCGCACGCATCAAAACCATCGAGCGTACCACTAACCACGACGTTAAAGCGGTTGAGTATTTCCTGAAAGAAAAAGTGGCGGAGATCCCGGAACTGCACGCGGTTTCTGAATTCATCCACTTTGCCTGTACTTCGGAAGATATCAATAACCTCTCCCACGCATTAATGCTGAAAACCGCGCGTGATGAAGTGATCCTGCCGTACTGGCGTCAACTGATTGACGGCATTAAAGATCTCGCCGTTCAGTATCGTGATATCCCGCTGCTGTCTCGTACCCACGGTCAGCCAGCCACGCCGTCAACCATCGGTAAAGAGATGGCAAACGTCGCCTACCGTATGGAGCGCCAGTACCGCCAGCTTAATCAGGTGGAAATTCTCGGCAAAATCAACGGCGCGGTCGGTAACTATAACGCCCACATCGCCGCTTACCCGGAAGTTGACTGGCATCAGTTCAGCGAAGAGTTCGTCACCTCGCTGGGTATTCAGTGGAACCCGTACACTACCCAGATCGAACCGCACGACTACATCGCCGAGCTGTTTGATTGCGTTGCGCGCTTCAACACCATTCTGATCGACTTTGATCGTGACGTCTGGGGTTATATCGCCCTTAACCACTTCAAACAGAAAACTATTGCTGGTGAGATTGGTTCTTCCACCATGCCGCATAAAGTTAACCCGATCGACTTCGAAAACTCCGAAGGGAACCTGGGCCTTTCCAACGCGGTGTTGCAGCACCTGGCAAGCAAACTGCCAGTTTCCCGCTGGCAGCGTGACCTGACCGACTCCACCGTGCTGCGTAACCTCGGCGTGGGTATCGGTTATGCGCTGATTGCGTATCAATCCACCTTGAAAGGCGTGAGCAAACTGGAAGTGAACCGTGACCATCTGCTGGATGAACTGGATCACAACTGGGAAGTGCTGGCTGAGCCAATCCAGACAGTTATGCGTCGCTATGGCATCGAAAAACCGTACGAGAAGCTGAAAGAGCTGACTCGCGGTAAGCGCGTTGACGCCGAAGGCATGAAGCAGTTTATCGACGGTCTGGCGTTGCCAGAAGAAGAGAAAGCCCGCCTGAAAGCAATGACGCCGGCTAACTACATTGGTCGCGCCATCACCATGGTTGATGAGCTGAAATAAGCCTCAAAACAGTGCCGGATGGCGATGCTGTCCGGCCTGCTTATTAAGATTATCCACTTTTTCTTTTTTCACTTTACCTCCCCTCCCCGCTGGTTTATTTAATGTTTACCCCCATAACCACATAATCGCGTTACACTATTTTAATAATTAAGACAGGGAGAAATAAAAATGCGCGTACTGGTTGTTGAAGACAATGCGTTGTTACGTCACCACCTTAAAGTTCAGATTCAGGATGCTGGTCATCAGGTCGATGACGCAGAAGATGCCAAAGAAGCCGATTATTATCTCAATGAACATTTACCGGATATTGCGATTGTCGATCTGGGATTGCCAGACGAGGACGGTCTGTCACTGATTCGCCGCTGGCGTAGCAATGATGTTTCACTGCCGATTCTGGTATTAACCGCCCGTGAAAGCTGGCAGGACAAAGTCGAAGTATTAAGTGCTGGCGCTGATGATTACGTGACTAAACCATTTCATATTGAAGAGGTGATGGCGCGAATGCAGGCATTAATGCGGCGTAATAGCGGTCTGGCTTCACAGGTCATTTCGCTACCCCCGTTTCAGGTTGATCTCTCTCGCCGTGAATTATCTATTAATGACGAAGTGATCAAACTGACCGCGTTCGAATACACCATTATGGAAACGTTGATACGCAATAATGGCAAAGTGGTGAGCAAAGATTCGTTAATGCTCCAACTCTATCCGGATGCGGAGCTGCGGGAAAGCCATACCATTGATGTACTGATGGGACGTCTGCGCAAAAAAATTCAGGCACAATATCCGCAAGAAGTGATTACCACCGTTCGCGGCCAGGGCTATCTGTTCGAATTGCGCTGATGAAAAAATTACTGCGTCTTTTTTTCCCGCTCTCGCTGCGGGTACGTTTTCTGTTAGCAACGGCAGCAGTAGTATTGGTGCTTTCGCTTGCCTACGGAATGGTTGCGCTGATCGGTTATAGCGTCAGTTTCGATAAAACCACGTTTCGGCTGTTACGTGGCGAGAGCAATCTGTTCTATACCCTTGCGAAGTGGGAAAACAATAAGTTGCATGTCGAGTTACCCGAAAATATCGACAAGCAAAGCCCCACTATGACGCTAATTTATGATGAGAACGGGCAGCTTTTATGGGCGCAACGTGACGTGCCCTGGCTGATGAAGATGATCCAGCCTGACTGGCTGAAATCGAATGGTTTTCATGAAATTGAAGCGGATGTTAACGATACCAGCCTCTTGCTGAGTGGAGATCATTCGATACAGCAACAGTTGCAGGAAGTGCGGGAAGATGATGACGACGCGGAGATGACCCACTCGGTGGCGGTAAACGTCTACCCGGCAACATCGCGGATGCCAAAGTTGACCATTGTGGTGGTGGATACCATTCCGGTGGAGCTAAAAAGTTCCTATATGGTCTGGAGCTGGTTTATCTATGTGCTCTCAGCCAATCTGCTGTTAGTGATCCCGCTGCTGTGGGTCGCCGCCTGGTGGAGTTTACGCCCCATCGAAGCCCTGGCAAAAGAAGTCCGCGAACTGGAAGAACATAACCGCGAATTGCTCAATCCAGCCACAACGCGAGAACTGACCAGTCTGGTACGAAACCTGAACCGATTGTTAAAAAGTGAACGCGAACGTTACGACAAATATCGTACGACGCTCACCGACCTGACCCATAGTCTGAAAACGCCACTGGCGGTGCTGCAAAGTACGCTGCGTTCTCTGCGTAGTGAGAAGATGAGCGTCAGTGATGCTGAACCGGTAATGCTGGAGCAAATCAGCCGCATTTCACAGCAAATTGGCTACTACCTGCATCGTGCCAGTATGCGCGGCGGGACATTGCTCAGCCGCGAGCTGCATCCGGTCGCCCCACTGCTGGACAATCTCACCTCGGCGCTGAACAAAGTGTATCAACGCAAAGGGGTCAATATCTCTCTCGATATTTCGCCAGAGATCAGCTTTGTCGGTGAGCAGAACGATTTTGTCGAGGTGATGGGCAACGTGCTGGATAATGCCTGTAAATATTGCCTCGAGTTTGTCGAAATATCTGCAAGGCAAACAGACGAGCATCTCTATATTGTGGTCGAGGATGATGGCCCCGGTATTCCATTAAGCAAGCGAGAGGTCATTTTCGACCGTGGTCAACGGGTTGATACTTTACGCCCTGGGCAAGGTGTAGGGCTGGCGGTAGCCCGCGAAATCACCGAGCAATATGAGGGTAAAATCGTCGCCGGAGAGAGCATGCTGGGCGGTGCGCGGATGGAGGTGATTTTTGGTCGCCAGCATTCTGCGCCGAAAGATGAATAAATATGTCCATACTTCACGCATTACGTTAAGCATCCGTTATAATCGGTTGCAGATACCAGCCTGTGGATGCTTAACATGGAATACCAACTCACTCTTAACTGGCCCGATTTTCTTGAACGTCACTGGCAGAAACGTCCGGTGGTGTTAAAACGCGGCTTTAATAATTTTATTGACCCGATCTCTCCAGACGAGTTGGCGGGTTTGGCGATGGAAAGCGAAGTCGACAGTCGACTGGTCAGTCACCAGGATGGCAAATGGCAGGTCAGCCACGGCCCGTTCGAAAGCTACGATCATCTCGGTGAAACTAACTGGTCATTGTTAGTGCAGGCAGTGAACCACTGGCATGAGCCGACCGCCGCGCTGATGCGACCGTTCCGTGAACTGCCGGACTGGCGTATTGATGACCTGATGATCTCTTTTTCCGTACCTGGCGGCGGCGTCGGCCCGCATCTCGATCAGTACGACGTGTTTATCATTCAGGGTACTGGTCGCCGTCGCTGGCGAGTGGGCGAAAAGCTGCAAATGAAACAGCACTGCCCGCACCCGGATCTGTTACAGGTCGATCCGTTCGAAGCCATCATCGATGAAGAGCTGGAGCCTGGCGATATCCTTTATATTCCGCCAGGATTCCCGCATGAAGGCTACGCGCTGGAAAATGCAATGAACTATTCCGTGGGTTTTCGCGCGCCAAATACGCGGGAACTGATTAGCGGATTTGCCGATTATGTGCTGCAACGTGAACTGGGCGGCAACTACTACAGCGATCCGGATGTTCCACCTCGCGCTCATCCTGCGGACGTTCTGCCGCAAGAGATGGATAAACTGCGTGAGATGATGCTCGAATTGATCAACCAGCCGGAACACTTTAAGCAATGGTTTGGCGAGTTTATATCCCAGTCACGTCATGAACTGGATATCGCGCCGCCAGAGCCGCCTTATCAGCCGGATGAAATCTACGATGCGCTGAAACAAGGTGATGTGCTGGTGCGCCTGGGTGGTCTGCGCGTATTGCGCATTGGCGACGACGTGTATGCCAATGGTGAGAAGATCGATTCCCCACACCGTCCGGCACTGGATGCGCTCGCCAGCAACATTGCGCTGACCGCGGAGAATTTTGGTGATGCACTGGAAGATCCGTCATTTCTCGCGATGCTTGCGGCACTAGTCAATAGCGGGTATTGGTTCTTCGAAGGGTAAGTTTGAAGTTAAGCCGGATGCGGCATCACATGCCGCATCCCTTTTCGCTTACTTCCGTTGCGCCGTCAACTCGGCAATACGGACGATCACCTGCACCGCTTTTTCCATACCTTCCAGAGTCACAAACTCATGCTTACCATGATAGTTGTAACCGCCAGTGAACAGGTTCGGGCACGGTAATCCCATAAACGACAACTGCGCGCCGTCGGTACCGCCGCGGATCGGTTTCAGTTCCGGTTCAATATCGCAGTCACGCATCGCCTGCTGGGCGATATCGAGAATATGCGGATGCTCAACCACTTTCTCGCGCATATTGTAGTAACTGTCTTCAATCACCAGTTCAATGTAGCAATCAGGATGTAACCCTTTGCCCACTTTTTTGGCGATCTCCATCATTTTACGTTTACGCGCTTCAAACTGTTTACGGTCGAAATCACGGATGATGTAGTGCATATCGGCCCGTTCAACGGTGCCTTTCATGCTCGCCAGGTGATAGAAACCTTCATAGCCTTCTGTCATTTCCGGGCTTTCATCCGCCGGAACTTCCGCATGAATACGTGCCGCCAGCGACAGCGCATTCACCATTACACCTTTCGCTGTGCCTGGGTGAACGTTATTGCCTACAATTTTGATATTGACCGACGCGGCGTTGAAGTTTTCAAACTCCAGTTCGCCTACGCCACCACCATCAACGGTGTAAGCCCAGCGGGCATCGAAGGCGTCAACATCAAAATGTTTCGCCCCTTTACCCACTTCTTCATCCGGGGTAAAGGCGACGCGAATATCACCATGCGGAATGTTTTTTTGTTGTAATACCGCCAGCGCGGTCATGATTTCTGCAATACCTGCTTTGTCATCGGCACCTAACAAGGTTTTACCATCGGTGGTAATCAGCGTCTGACCCAGTAGCTGATGCAGCACCGGGAACATAACCGGTGATAAAACTTCATCGCCGATACCCAGCGCAATATCGCCACCGCGATAGTTTTCAACAATTTGCGGATTCACATTTTTGCCGCTGCAATCCGGTGAGGTATCCACATGAGAAATAAAGCCAATCGCCGGGATATCGCCAGGGACGTTAGCCGGTAACGTCGCCATCAAAGTGCCCTTCTCACTTAAGGTCACATTGATAAGCCCCATCTCTTCGAGCTGCTCTTTCAGCAGATGCAATAACTTCCATTGGCCTTCCGTGCTGGGAACCTGTCTCACCCCTGCCTTTGATTGGGTATCCAGAGACACGTAGTTCAAAAATCGCTCAAGTAGTTTATCCATGTAGTCACCCTCACTTTTTGTGACAACATTATTAAGAAGCAAGAAAAGACAAATATTGCGTCAGGTCACTTTTACCCCTGCAAGCGGGAATATTTATCAGCATTACCTTAATGAATATAAAGCTAAGCCAGTAATTCACAACAAAGATTGGCGATTCAAGCGGTTTGCCGTAGAATTACCGCCCTCATTAAGAGTCACCAAGGTGGTTAACCACAAACCCCGCATCGGTAAGCCATCCGTTGCGTTTACATGGGACAGAGTAAAAAATTGAATAAACAACCGAGTTCGCTTTCACCGCTGGTGCAATTGGCGGGAATTCGCAAATGCTTTGATGGTAAAGAGGTCATTCCCCAGCTGGATCTGACTATCAACAATGGCGAGTTCCTCACGCTGCTTGGCCCTTCTGGCTGCGGTAAAACAACCGTTCTTCGCCTGATTGCAGGTCTGGAAACTGTTGATTCCGGACGCATCATGCTGGATAACGAGGACATCACCCACGTTCCGGCGGAAAACCGCTATGTGAACACTGTTTTCCAAAGCTACGCACTTTTCCCCCACATGACCGTGTTCGAAAATGTGGCCTTTGGGTTACGCATGCAAAAAACCCCCGCTGCTGAAATTACGCCCCGCGTGATGGAAGCCCTGCGGATGGTGCAGCTGGAAACCTTCGCTCAACGCAAACCGCATCAGCTCTCTGGTGGTCAACAGCAACGCGTCGCCATTGCCCGCGCGGTGGTTAACAAGCCTCGTCTGTTGTTGCTGGATGAGTCGCTCTCAGCGCTGGATTACAAACTGCGCAAGCAAATGCAGAACGAGCTGAAAGCGTTACAGCGTAAGCTTGGCATTACATTCGTCTTCGTGACTCACGACCAGGAAGAAGCACTCACCATGTCGGACAGGATTGTGGTGATGCGCGATGGTCGCATTGAGCAAGACGGCACGCCGCGTGAAATCTATGAAGAGCCGAAAAACCTGTTTGTTGCTGGGTTTATTGGCGAAATCAATATGTTTAACGCCACTGTCATCGAACGTCTCGACGAGCAGCGCGTACGCGCCAACGTTGAAGGCCGCGAATGTAATATCTACGTTAACTTCGCCGTTGAACCGGGGCAAAAACTGCATGTTCTGCTGCGCCCGGAAGACTTACGTGTTGAAGAGATTAACGACGACAACCACGCTGAAGGGCTGATTGGTTACGTTCGCGAGCGTAACTACAAAGGCATGACGCTGGAGTCGGTTGTTGAACTGGAAAATGGCAAGATGGTGATGGTCAGCGAATTCTTCAATGAAGACGATCCTGACTTTGACCACTCTCTCGACCAAAAAATGGCCATTAATTGGGTAGAAAGCTGGGAGGTCGTACTGGCTGATGAAGAACACAAGTAAGTTCCAGAATGTAGTGATTGTCACTATTGTCGGTTGGCTTGTGTTGTTTGTCTTTCTGCCCAACCTGATGATCATTGGCACCAGCTTTTTGACCCGCGACGACGCCAGTTTCGTCAAAATGGTCTTTACGCTGGATAACTACACGCGTCTGCTCGATCCGCTCTATTTTGAAGTGCTATTGCACTCGCTGAATATGGCGCTGATCGCCACCCTCGCCTGCCTGGTGCTGGGCTATCCTTTTGCCTGGTTTCTGGCGAAGCTGCCACACAAGGTGCGTCCGCTGCTGCTGTTTCTGCTGATTGTTCCGTTCTGGACCAACTCATTGATTCGTATCTACGGGCTGAAAATTTTCCTCAGCACCAAAGGCTATCTCAACGAGTTTTTGCTCTGGCTGGGCGTTATCGATACACCAATTCGCATCATGTTCACACCCAGTGCGGTGATTATCGGTCTGGTTTACATTCTGCTGCCGTTTATGGTGATGCCGCTGTACTCGAGTATCGAAAAACTGGATAAGCCGTTGCTGGAGGCGGCGCGCGATCTCGGTGCCAGCAAGTTGCAGACCTTTATCCGTATCATTATCCCACTGACGATGCCGGGGATTATTGCCGGATGCCTGTTGGTGATGCTGCCAGCGATGGGCCTGTTCTATGTGTCCGACCTGATGGGCGGTGCGAAAAACCTGCTGATCGGTAACGTCATCAAAGTACAGTTCCTCAATATTCGTGACTGGCCGTTTGGTGCAGCCACCAGCATTACGCTGACTATCGTAATGGGCCTGATGTTGCTGGTTTACTGGCGCGCTTCTCGTTTGCTGAATAAGAAGGTGGAACTCGAATGATCGGTCGACTGCTTCGCGGCGGTTTTATGACCGCTATCTACGCGTACCTGTATATCCCAATCATTATTTTGATTGTGAACTCCTTTAACAGCTCGCGCTTTGGCATCAACTGGCAGGGTTTTACCACTAAATGGTATAGCCTGCTGATGAACAACGACAGTCTGTTGCAGGCAGCTCAGCATTCATTGACGATGGCGGTGTTTTCAGCGACGTTTGCTACGCTTATCGGTTCACTGACTGCAGTTGCGCTGTACCGTTATCGCTTTCGCGGTAAGCCATTCGTTAGCGGAATGCTGTTTGTGGTGATGATGTCGCCAGATATTGTGATGGCGATTTCTCTGCTGGTGCTGTTTATGCTGCTGGGTATTCAGCTTGGCTTCTGGTCGCTGCTGTTCTCGCATATCACCTTCTGCCTGCCATTTGTGGTGGTGACAGTGTATTCGCGCCTGAAAGGTTTTGACGTGCGAATGCTGGAAGCGGCGAAAGATCTCGGTGCCAGCGAATTTACCATTCTGCGAAAAATCATTCTGCCACTGGCAATGCCAGCGGTAGCGGCGGGCTGGGTGTTAAGCTTTACCCTGTCGATGGACGATGTAGTAGTTTCTTCGTTCGTCACCGGACCAAGCTATGAAATTCTGCCGTTAAAAATTTATTCGATGGTCAAAGTCGGCGTATCGCCGGAAGTTAACGCGCTGGCAACCATATTACTGGTGCTGTCGCTGGTGATGGTAATTGCCAGCCAGCTTATTGCTCGTGATAAAACGAAAGGTAACACAGGGGACGTTAAATGAAAAAATGGTCACGCCACCTGCTCGCGGCGGGTGCTCTGGCACTGGGCATGAGCGCCGCTCACGCCGATGACAACAACACGCTGTATTTTTACAACTGGACCGAGTACGTGCCACCAGGACTGCTTGAACAGTTCACCAAAGAAACCGGTATTAAGGTTATCTATTCGACTTACGAGTCGAACGAAACCATGTATGCCAAGCTGAAAACGTACAAAGACGGTGCCTATGACCTGGTGGTTCCTTCAACCTATTACGTCGATAAAATGCGTAAAGAAGGGATGATCCAGAAGATCGACAAGTCGAAGTTAAGCAATTTCAGCAACCTCGATCCAGACATGCTCAATAAGCCGTTTGACCCGAATAACGACTACTCCATTCCGTATATCTGGGGTGCGACGGCGATTGGTGTTAATGGTGATGCGGTGGATCCCAAATCCGTTACCAGCTGGGCCGATCTGTGGAAGCCTGAGTACAAAGGCAGCCTGCTGCTGACCGACGATGCCCGTGAAGTGTTCCAGATGGCGCTGCGTAAGCTGGGCTACTCCGGTAACACCACCGATCCGAAAGAGATTGAAGCTGCATACAACGAGCTGAAAAAACTGATGCCAAACGTCGCGGCGTTTAACTCCGATAACCCGGCGAACCCGTATATGGAAGGCGAAGTTAACCTCGGCATGATCTGGAACGGTTCTGCTTTCGTTGCACGCCAGGCGGGTACGCCAATTGATGTAGTGTGGCCGAAAGAAGGCGGCATTTTCTGGATGGACAGCCTGGCGATCCCAGCAAATGCCAAAAACAAAGAAGGCGCGCTGAAATTGATCAACTTCCTGCTGCGCCCGGATGTGGCAAAACAGGTTGCTGAAACTATCGGTTATCCAACGCCAAACCTTGCGGCGCGTAAGCTGTTAAGTCCGGAAGTGGCGAACGATAAAACGCTCTACCCGGATGCTGAAACCATTAAAAATGGTGAATGGCAGAATGACGTTGGCGCAGCCAGCAGCATTTATGAAGAGTATTATCAGAAGCTGAAAGCAGGACGTTAATTCAGCAAGCGGGCGGTGGTATTACCGCCCGTTTTTTATTTAGCAAGGATGTGGCTAATGAGTCAGGACAGTAAAGTTTTCTTTCGTATATTCCTCGGTATCGGTCTGGTACTGATCCTCATTTCTGTTGTTATCTTTTATAACCAGTTCACCTATAGCAAAGACGCGATTCATACTGAAGGCGTCATTGTTGATACCGTCTGGCACTCCAGTCATTCTCATCGCACGGGTAAAAATGGTTCGTGGTATCCCGTCGTTGCCTTTCGACCGACGCCTGATTACACGCTAATTTTCAATTCGAGTATCGGCAGCGATTTTTATGAAGACAGCGAAGGCGATAAAGTTAATGTTTATTATTCTCCAAGGCATCCTGAAAAGGCTGAGATAAATAACCCGTGGGTTAATTTTTTTAAATGGGGGTTTATCGGCATTATGGGCGTTATTTTTATCGCCGTCGGTTTATTAATCAGTATGCCCTCCTCTAAAAAGTCACGCAGGAAACGGAAGTCCCGTCCATGAAAAAAATCATAATACTGCTCAGTTTACTGATACTGCTGCCTCTGACAGCAACCAGTAAGCCCTTAATCCCAATAATGAAGACACTTTTTACGGATGTTACAGGTACTGTACCGGATGCTGAGGAGATTGCGCGGAAAGCGGAGCTTTTTCGTCAACAAACCGGGATTGCGCCGTTTATCGTGGTTGTACCTGACGTTAATGAAGCAAGCTTCAGGCAAAATGGCAAAGCGATGCTGGCGCATGCGTCATCTTCATTGAGTGATGTAAAAGGCAGCGTCCTGTTACTTTTTACCACCCGCGAGCCACGGTTAATTATGATAACCAACGACCAGGTTGAAAGCGGTCTGGACGATAAACATCTCGGCCTTCTGGTAGAAAATCACACTCATGCTTATTTACATGCGGACCTCTGGTATCAGGGAATCAATAATGCATTGGCTGTTTTACAAGCACAGATATTAAAACAACCGACGCCGCCACTGACATATTATCCGCATCCCGGACAACAGCAGGAGAATGATCCTCCCGGCAGTACCACGATATTAGGTCTTTTTGCCTGGGCAGTTGCATTCATCGTCTTGACTACATTTTTTAACTACACAACGCGCCTTAATTATGCATTAAAGTTTGCAGTGGCGATGACTGTTGCCAATATGGGTTATCAGGCTTTATGTTTGTACATCGATAATAGCTTTGCGATTACCAGAATATCGCCGCTCTGGGCAGGGCTGATTGGTGTCTGTACGTTTATTGCCGCGTTGTTATTGACGAGTAAACGGTAAAAGAGGCAGTAAAGTGTGCGTTTATTATGCCGGATGCGGCGCGAACGCCTTATCTGGCCCACAAAACCCGCAAATTCAATTAATTGCGTCCCCTTGTAGGCCTGATAAGCGTAGCACATCAGGCAATGCTTCCTGCTTTATAAGCCCTTCAGCAACTTTTCAACAAACTCTGGCACCACCTGGCTTGCCGGGCCGTAATATTTCTCGGCAAATTCATTACCGACCTGGCTTGGTTCAAGATTCAGCTCCACGGTGTGCGCGCCATGCAGTTTCGCTTCGTGAACAAACCCAGCTGCCGGATAAACATGCCCGGAAGTACCAATGGCAATGAAAATATCGGCCATCGACAACGCCATATAAATTTCATCCATGCCGAGTGGCATTTCGCCAAACCAAACGACGTGCGGGCGCAAGGGTGCCGGGAACTGGCAACAATGGCATTTATCTTCTGGCGTAACGTCTCCGGTCCAGTCGAGAACCTGACCACTTTGCGAACAGCGAACTTTCAGCAGTTCCCCATGCATATGAATGACATTGGTATTACCTGCGCGTTCATGCAGGTTGTCGATATTCTGCGTCACCAGCAAAAAGCGATCGCCGAGGGCGTCTTGCAGTTTAGCCAGCGCAAGATGCGCGGCGTTAGGCTGAATTTCTGGCTGCTGTAGCTGTCGACGACGGGCGTTATAAAACGCTTGCACCAGTTCAGGATCGCGATCGAAACCTTCCGGCGTTGCCACATCTTCAACCCGATGTTCTTCCCACAGGCCATCTGCGGCGCGAAAGGTACGAATACCTGATTCCGCAGAAATACCTGCCCCTGTCAGTACGAGTACTCTTGGTTTTTCCATTGCTTCCGGCACCACTTTATCTCTGAAAAAAACACGCTGACGCAAACGCTCGCGCAGACGGCGTTTATTTTTACGAAAACGACTTAACCGATGACCCCGACGCGACAGCATAGCAACCTCTGTTGTTTAATCGGTTAGATGTAGGAAGGCCGCACCACGCATTCCTCCCGCATCACCGTGGCGCGCGCGTTCAATGCGCGGAACACGAGCTACAGGTAAGAGATGACGAGGCAGCCTGTCCGCCAGTTGCGTTGTGATTGCCGGGAAATTCGATAAGCCACCACCAATGACGACCAGGTCAGGGTCAACAATGGTCAGGATATTTCCCAGACAAACCGCTAATAAATCCAGATAACGCTCAACGTGCGCCCTTGCCTGCTCATCGCCTTGATCATAAAGCGCAATAATTTCGGGAGCCTGCAACGGTTGATGATAATAGTGTTGATACAGCCACGCAAAACCGCGACCAGACAGATAATTTTCAATGCAGCCATGCTGACCACAGCCGCAGCGGCGTAACGGGAAATCCAGCCCCATCATGGTTAACGCATCAACCGGCAGACGCATATGGCCAAACTCGCCGGTAATATAGCTTTTACCGGTAATTGGTTTACCGTTGAAAATCAGCCCGCCGCCAACGCCGGTGCCGAGAATCAACCCCATCACCAGTGGATATTGAGTAAATTCATCATCCCAGGCTTCTGAAAGGGCAAAACAGTTGGCATCGTTATCAAGGCGTACATCGCGATCAAGACGTGCGCTCAGGTCGGCACGCAGCGGTTTACCGCTGGCAGCGGGGACATTGGCGGCATACAGCGTACCATCTTCTGTTTCCGGCATTCCCGGAATACCGATGCCGACAGAGCCTTTACAGCCAAAACGTTGGTCAGCTTCAGCTACCAGCTCACACACTGCATCTAAAAATGCGTCATAGCTGTCACGCGGTGTCGGCACCCGCTTTTCCCACTGCAACTGCCGACCGCTATCAAACACGCCAAGCGCAATTTTTGTTCCACCAATATCAAACCCGTAATACATTGCCGCTCCTTGTTTTAATGTACTGCCTTTACTGGCCGCTAAGGACTCGCGCAGGGTCAATATTACTGGCGCGTCGCGCCGGATACCAACTTGCCAAAAGACTCAGCAACAATGCTGTGACCAGTACGTAGAAGACGTCCAGCCAGTGCAATTCCGATGGCAGGAAGTCAATAAAATAGATATCGCTGGAGAGGAACTGATGACCGATCAACTTTTCAATCCACTCAATAATCGGGGTAAGTTGCAGTGAAACAACTACGCCGATAATCACACCACACAGGCTACCGAATAGCCCTGCCAGCAATCCATACCAGACAAAGATGGCGCGAATTAAACCATCTTTCGCCCCCAGCGTTCGTAATACTGCGATATCGCCACTCTTGTCTTTCACCGCCATCACTAAGGTGGAGACGATGTTGAAACAGGCCACGCCAATCACCAGTACCATCGCCAGATACATAATGGCGCGGATCATCTGGATATCGCGATACATATAGCCGTAAGTACCAATCCAGCTTTTAATATAAACATAGCTGTTGGTCACTTCACCCGCATCGCGTACCAGCTTATTGGCGTTGAAAACATCCGTCATTTTAAGGGCAATACCTGACACGCTGGAACCCATATCAAGATATTGCTGGGCATCCGCCAGCGGGATCATGGCAAAACTGTGATCGAGTTGACCACTCAACTGCAAAATACCGGCAATGTGCAAACGCACACGTTTTGGCTGCATCAGTTTATGCTCGGGATTCGAGTTGGGGATCATAATCGACACCCAATCGCCCTGCTTCACTTTCAGCGCATCCGCCACGCCTTTGCCGATGATAATTTGCTGTTCGCCCGCTTTAAAATTGCGCCAGGCATCCCCCTGAACAAACGAGGGCAATGCGCTCAGACGCTGTTCCTGTTGCGGGTTAACGCCCTTCACCTGGATTGCGCGCAGATTCGCGCCGCTCTCCACCAGCCCGGTGAAATTGATATACGGCGCAGCGGCGGCAATGCCCGGCACTTTCTGCACGTTATCCAGGGCTTCCTGCCAGTTAGTCCACGGCTGATCTACCGCCTCAATTTCACCATGCGGCACCACCGCCAGAATACGGTTGTTCAGTTCGCGTTCAAAGCCGTTCATCGCGCTTAAGCCGACGATCAATACCGCCACGCCGAGGGCAATGCCAATGGTAGAAATGACTGAGATCAGCGACACCATGCCGCCGCGTCGCCGTCCGCGGCTAAAACGCAGGCCAATCAATAACGATAAAGGCATCGCCATTACTCCGCCCCCATCAGGCTCAGTTCCGCCGTCAGACGTCCATCACGCATTTCCAGTTGGCGGCTCATACGTTTCGCCAGTTGCAGGTCGTGAGTGACCACCAAGAAGGCGGTGCCCTGCAAGCGATTCAACTCCCCAAGCAACTGGAAGATGCTGTCGGCGTTACGCGCATCAAGGTTACCGGTAGGTTCATCCGCCAGTACCAGACGAGGGTTATTGACCAGCGCACGGGCAATCGCCACTCGCTGGCGTTCGCCACCAGAAAGTTCAGATGGGCGGTGATTCGCACGATGCTCCAGCCCCACCGCTTTTAACATTTCCAACGCTCGACTGTTGATTTCAGCGGGCTTTTTCTTGCCAATCAGCAGCGGCATAGCCACGTTTTCCAGGGCAGTAAAATCCGGCAGCAGGTGGTGAAACTGATAAATAAAGCCCAGCTTCTGGTTGCGCAGTTCTGCTTTCGCCGCCGAAGACAGTTTGCTCATCGGCTGACCGTTAAAGATCACATCGCCGGAGGTTGGCGTATCCAGCCCGCCCAGCAGGTGCAGCAAGGTGCTTTTACCGGAACCAGAGCTACCGACGATCGCCATCATTTCACCTTCGCCGACGCTGAAACTGACATTGTGCAGTACATCGGTTTGCACACTGCCTTCCTGATAGCGTTTGCACAGGTTGTCGCATTGCAACAGGATCTTATTCATAACGTAAAGCCTCAGCGGGTTGTGTGGCGGCAGCGCGCCATGAAGGGTAAAGCGTAGACAGCAGCGCGATAGCCATCGCCACCAGCGCAATAACAATGACCTGTAAAGGTTCGATAGCGACCGGCAGCGCCGCGCCATCAAGCAGGACGCCGATTATCGGCATCAGATTATTTAACTGGCTGGCAAGCAGTGCGCCAAGCGCCGCTCCAAGGATCGCACCGATAATACCGGCGCTGGCCCCTTGCACCATAAAGACCATCATGATTTGTCGCGGAGTTAAGCCTTGCGTTTGCAGGATCGCTACTTCGCCCTGCTTCTCCATCACCATCAGCCCTAGCGAGGTAATAATGTTAAACGCCGCTACGGCGACAATCAGGCTCAGCAGCAAGCCCATCATATTTTTTTCCATGCGTACGGCCTGGAACAGCTCGCCTTTACGGTCACGCCAGTCCTGCCATTTGCTGCCTTCAGGCAGTTTTTGTTGACTTAATGAGTCGACTTTCAGCGGCTCATCCAGCCACAATCGCCAGCCGGTAATATTGCCTGCCGGATAACGCATCAGACGCGAGGCATCCTCAATATTCACCAGCATTTCATAGCCATCGACTTCACTGTTGGCAGCGAAAGTGCCAATCACATTGAACAGACGCTGGCTTGGAATACGCCCCATCGGCGTGAACTGGCTGGCAGATGGCACCATCACGCGGATTTGATCACCGCGATTGACGCCCAACTGTGAGGCAAGCTGTTCACCGAGGATGACATTATATTTCCCCGGCTCGAGGTCAGTTTGTTTCACATTGACCAGATACGGCGTTAGTGGATCTTTTTGCGCCGGGTCGATACCCAGCATCACCCCGACCGCCACGCTGCGCGCGCTTTGCAGTACCACATCACCGGTAGTAATAGGTGCGACGCGATTAACGCCGTCCAGTTTGACTGCCGTTTCCGGGAGTTGCTGCGGGTTAAGAGAGCCATGCTCAGAAGAGAGAATTGCCTGTGGCATCAGGCCAAGGATGTTGTTTTGCAGCTCGCGCTCAAAGCCGTTCATCACTGACAATACTGTGACCAGCGCCATCACCCCGAGGGTAATGCCGATGGTAGAAAGCCAGGAGACGAAACGACCGAAGCGATCCGCTGCACGCCCACGCATGTAACGCAGGCCAATAAATAGAGCGACAGGTTGGTACATGAAATCCGTCTGGTTGCTGTAGCAAAGACACGAGTATATAAGCGAAAGCGGGATGGGTAAACGTCTGAACTGTAAGTGATCGTCAGGGCTAATCTGAAAAGTAGCAGCAAATCAATCGACTAAAGGGCCTCATTTTCTCATTGGCCTTGTGGCCTGATCTTTATCTGAAAAATAACCAAATACAGACAGATACGCATTACACCACGCGACTGGCCCCTCAGGATCAACAGCATGTTAAATAAAAAGAGCGTGTTGTCCTGATGAAACAAAAAGAGCTATGGATTAACCAGATCAAAGGGTTATGTATTTGTCTGGTAGTGATTTATCACTCGGTGATTACCTTTTATCCGCATCTGAGCACTTTTCAGCATCCGTTATCGGAAGTCCTGAGCAAATGCTGGATCTATTTCAATCTTTACCTTGCACCCTTTCGTATGCCGGTTTTTTTCTTTATATCCGGCTATTTGATTCGCCGCTATATCGACAGCGTACCGTGGGGAAATTGTCTCGATAAACGCATCTGGAACATCTTCTGGGTGCTGGCGCTTTGGGGCGTGGTGCAGTGGCTGGCGTTAAGTGCGCTGAACCAGTGGCTGGCACCTGAGCGCGATTTAAGCAATGCCTCCAATGCCGCGTATGCCGATTCCACCGGTGAGTTCCTGCGCGGGATGATCACCGCCAGCACCAGCTTGTGGTATCTGTATGCGTTAATTGTCTATTTCGTGGTATGTAAAATTTTTAGCCGTCTGGCGCTGCCACTATTCGCCTTGTTTGTACTGCTGAGTGTGGCGGTTAATTTCGTTCCCACGCCGTGGTGGGGAATGAACAGTGTGATCCGCAATTTGCCTTATTACAGCCTTGGCGCATGGTTTGGCGCAACAATAATGACCTGTGTTAAAGAGGTGCCGTTGCGCCGCCATCTGCTGATGGCTTCTTTGCTTACCGTTCTGGCGGTCGGTGCCTGGTTGTTTACTATCTCGCTGCTGTTGTCGCTGGTATCGATTGTGGTGATCATGAAGCTGTTTTATCAATACGAGCAACGATTCGGTATGCGCTCCACCAGCCTGCTGAATGTGATTGGTTCCAACACCATTGCTATCTACACCACCCATCGCATTCTGGTTGAAATATTCAGCTTAACTCTGCTTGCGCAAATGAACGCAGCACGCTGGTCGCCGCAAGTCGAACTGACACTCCTGCTGGTTTATCCCTTTGTCAGTTTGTTCATCTGTACTGTTGCGGGCTTGCTGGTAAGAAAACTTTCACAGCGCGCATTCAGCGATCTGTTGTTCTCCCCGCCTTCTCTGCCCGCGGCCGTCAGTTACTCCCGCTAAGCCATCGCCCCAGCCGGGGCGATTCAATTTGCTAAACCATGTCGATTACGGATAATGAACAGCATTGCTTATCAGAGATATGCCCCCATATGTTGAGGCATATCCTAACGAGAATCTGACAACCGTTATGCCTGAACAATATCGTTATACGCTGCCCGTCAAAGCGGGTGAGCAGCGTCTGCTGGGCGAGTTAACCGGCGCTGCCTGCGCGACGCTGGTAGCGGAAATTGCCGAACGTCACGCCGGTCCGGTGGTACTTATTGCACCAGATATGCAAAATGCCCTGCGTTTGCATGATGAAATCAGCCAGTTTACCGATCAGATGGTGATGAATCTGGCGGACTGGGAAACTCTCCCTTACGACAGTTTTTCGCCTCATCAGGACATTATCTCCTCGCGCCTTTCCACCCTTTACCAGCTACCGACGATGCAGCGTGGCGTACTGATTGTTCCGGTGAATACGCTTATGCAGCGCGTTTGCCCGCACAGTTTTCTCCACGGCCATGCGCTGGTGATGAAAAAAGGTCAGCGCCTGTCACGAGATGCATTACGAACCCAACTGGACAGCGCCGGTTATCGCCATGTTGACCAGGTGATGGAGCACGGCGAATACGCCACGCGCGGCGCGTTGCTGGATCTCTTCCCGATGGGGAGTGAGCTGCCTTATCGTCTTGATTTCTTTGATGATGAAATCGACAGCCTGCGGGTGTTTGACGTCGACAGCCAGCGCACGCTGGAGGAAGTAGAAGCGATCAATCTGCTGCCCGCGCACGAATTTCCGACCGATAAAGCGGCAATTGAACTGTTCCGCAGCCAGTGGCGCGATACCTTCGAAGTGAAGCGCGATCCGGAACATATTTACCAGCAAGTGAGTAAAGGCACATTACCTGCCGGGATCGAGTACTGGCAGCCATTGTTCTTCAGCGAACCACTGCCGCCGCTGTTCAGTTATTTCCCTGCCAATACCTTGCTGGTGAATACTGGCGATCTGGAAAACAGTGCCGAACGTTTCCAGGCTGACACGCTGGCGCGTTTTGAGAATCGCGGCGTCGATCCGATGCGTCCACTGTTGCCACCACAATCGCTCTGGCTGCGGGTAGACGAGCTCTTTTCAGAGCTGAAAAACTGGCCGCGTGTGCAGCTAAAAACTGAACATTTACCGACAAAAGCAGCGAATGCCAATTTAGGTTTCCAGAAACTGCCAGACCTGGCCGTTCAGGCACAACAAAAAGCGCCGCTGGATGCGCTGCGTAAGTTCCTCGAGTCTTTCGACGGTCCGGTGGTGTTCTCGGTAGAAAGTGAAGGTCGCCGTGAAGCGCTGGGTGAACTGCTCGCGCGAATTAAAATTGCTCCGCAACGCATTATGCGTCTTGATGAAGCCAGCGACCGTGGGCGTTATCTGATGATTGGCGCTGCCGAACATGGTTTTGTCGATACGGTGCGTAATCTGGCGCTGATCTGCGAAAGCGATCTGCTCGGTGAACGCGTTGCCCGTCGTCGTCAGGATTCTCGCCGCGCCATCAACCCCGATACACTGATCCGTAACCTTGCGGAGCTGCATATTGGTCAGCCGGTGGTCCATCTGGAGCACGGTGTCGGGCGCTATGCCGGAATGACCACGCTGGAAGCGGGCGGTATTACTGGCGAGTATTTGATGCTCACCTATGCCAACGACGCCAAACTGTATGTTCCGGTGTCGTCACTGCATCTGATTAGCCGTTACGCAGGTGGCGCGGAAGAAAACGCCCCGCTGCATAAACTTGGCGGCGATGCGTGGTCACGCGCGCGGCAGAAAGCGGCGGAAAAAGTGCGTGATGTGGCGGCAGAATTACTGGATATTTACGCGCAACGCGCCGCCAAAGAGGGCTTCGCGTTTAAACACGATCGCGAGCAGTATCAGTTGTTCTGCGACAGCTTCCCGTTTGAAACCACGCCGGATCAGGCACAAGCCATTAATGCGGTACTTAGCGACATGTGTCAGCCGCTGGCAATGGATCGTCTGGTGTGCGGCGATGTTGGCTTTGGTAAAACAGAAGTGGCGATGCGCGCCGCTTTCCTGGCAGTAGATAACCACAAGCAGGTGGCGGTGCTGGTGCCTACCACCCTTCTCGCGCAGCAGCATTACGACAACTTCCGCGACCGTTTCGCCAACTGGCCGGTACGTATCGAAATGATCTCCCGTTTCCGCAGCGCCAAAGAGCAGACGCAAATCCTTGCGGAAGTGGCGGAAGGGAAAATCGATATTCTGATCGGTACGCACAAACTGCTGCAAAGTGACGTCAAGGTTAAAGATTTAGGCCTGCTGATTGTCGATGAAGAACACCGCTTCGGGGTGCGTCATAAAGAGCGCATTAAAGCGATGCGCGCGAACGTGGATATTCTGACGCTTACTGCAACGCCGATCCCACGTACGCTGAATATGGCAATGAGCGGAATGCGTGACCTGTCGATTATCGCCACGCCGCCCGCCCGTCGTCTGGCAGTTAAAACCTTTGTCCGTGAGTATGACAGCCTGGTGGTCAGGGAGGCGATCCTGCGTGAAATTTTGCGCGGGGGGCAGGTTTATTATCTTTACAATGATGTGGAAAACATCCAGAAAGCCGCCGAACGGCTGGCAGAACTGGTGCCAGAAGCGCGGATCGCCATCGGTCACGGGCAGATGCGCGAGCGCGAACTGGAACGGGTGATGAATGATTTCCATCATCAACGTTTCAACGTGCTGGTTTGTACAACCATTATCGAAACCGGGATCGACATCCCGACTGCCAACACCATTATTATTGAACGCGCGGATCACTTCGGTCTGGCGCAGCTGCACCAGTTGCGCGGTCGCGTCGGGCGTTCGCACCACCAGGCGTATGCGTGGCTGTTAACGCCGCATCCAAAAGCGATGACTACCGATGCGCAAAAACGTCTTGAAGCGATTGCCTCGCTGGAAGATCTCGGGGCAGGTTTTGCGCTGGCAACGCACGATCTGGAGATTCGCGGCGCGGGTGAACTGCTTGGCGAAGAACAAAGCGGCTCAATGGAAACCATCGGTTTCTCGCTGTATATGGAGTTGCTGGAAAACGCCGTCGATGCACTGAAAGCCGGACGCGAGCCGTCGCTGGAAGATCTCACCAGCCAGCAAACAGAAGTCGAGCTGCGGATGCCGTCGCTATTGCCAGATGATTTCATCCCTGACGTGAACACGCGTCTGTCGTTCTACAAACGTATTGCCAGCGCCAAAACGGAAAACGAACTGGAAGAGATCAAAGTCGAGCTTATCGATCGCTTCGGCCTGCTGCCGGATCCGGCGCGTACCCTGCTGGATATTGCCCGTCTGCGCCAGCAAGCGCAGAAACTGGGGATCAGGAAGCTGGAAGGTAATGAGAAAGGCGGCGTGATCGAATTTGCCGAGAAGAATCACGTTAATCCGGCCTGGTTGATTGGTTTGCTGCAAAAACAGCCGCAGCATTACCGCCTTGATGGTCCGACGCGCCTGAAGTTTATTCAGGATTTGAGTGAGCGGAAAACGCGTATCGAATGGGTACGCCAGTTTATGCGTGAACTGGAAGAGAACGCCATCGCTTAATGGTAAATCGGGGGCGTTTCTGCGCCCCCATCTGCAACATTTACAAATTCTTTGCACTTCCCTGCACTATCCGACACTGTCACCATCCATAATTCAGGCTTATCTGTTTATTACAATAACCTTATATTTATTATGGATTTTTGGTGATGATCAAAACGCGTTTTTCTCGCTGGCTAACGTTTTTTACGTTCGCCGCTGCCGTGGCGCTGGCGCTACCGGCAAAAGCCAACACCTGGCCGCTGCCGCCAGCGGGCAGTCGTCTGGTTGGCGAAAACAAATTTCATGTGGTGGAAAATGACGGTGGTTCTCTGGAAGCCATCGCCAAAAAATATAACGTCGGCTTTCTCGCTCTGTTACAGGCTAACCCCGGCGTTGATCCTTACGTACCGCGCGCGGGCAGCGTGTTAACGATCCCGTTGCAAACCCTACTTCCAGATGCGCCGCGCGAAGGCATTGTGATCAATATTGCGGAGCTGCGTCTCTATTACTACCCGCCGGGTAAAAATTCGGTAACCGTGTATCCAATAGGTATTGGTCAGTTGGGTGGTGACACGCTGACACCGACAATGGTGACCACCGTTTCAGACAAACGAGCAAACCCAACCTGGACGCCAACGGCAAACATCCGCGCCCGTTATAAAGCACAGGGAATTGAGTTGCCTGCGGTAGTGCCGGCTGGACCGGATAATCCAATGGGCCATCATGCGATTCGTCTGGCGGCCTATGGCGGCGTTTATTTGCTTCATGGTACGAACGCCGATTTCGGCATTGGCATGCGGGTAAGTTCTGGCTGTATTCGTCTGCGTGATGACGATATCAAAACACTCTTTAGCCAGGTCACCCCAGGCACCAAAGTGAATATCATCAACACTCCGATAAAAGTCTCTGCCGAACCAAACGGTGCGCGTCTGGTTGAAGTACATCAGCCGCTGTCAGAGAAGATTGATGACGATCCGCAACTGCTGCCAATTACGCTGAATAGCGCAATGCAATCATTTAAAGATGCAGCACAAACTGACGCTGAAGTGATGCAACATGTGATGGATGTCCGTTCCGGGATGCCGGTGGATGTCCGCCGTCATCAAGTGAGCCCACAAACTCTGTAAAGCACGGATAAAAAAATCCCCGCGACACAGCATGTCGCGGGGAAAAAAATCAGCAGTAGCAGGCATTAATGAGGGTTAATGCTTATTTATAAATTACTGCTGTTCCATGGAGGGTATTCGGACCGGTTACAGAAGTAATACGGAAAGATTTTGCGCCCATCTCATCCGCTTTTTGCGCCAGCTGCTCTTCCAGCGATCCCAGATTTGTCCCCGCGTTAGCACTGATAGTACCGACTTTTTGTTGGCCTTCTGGCGTTGACTGAACTTCGACAGCCGCAAAGCTGGCAAATGACATGGAGCTTAAAATCACCGCAGCGATGAGGGTTTTTACGTTTTTCATAATAGTGGCCTTATGCAGATGAATGACGTCGCAAGCAATTACTTAACGATCGATAACTAAATGATAGATGTGATCTGGATCACATACAAGATATTTTTTATAACAATCATTAATTAATTTAAAAATCTTTAAATTTCAGTTAAATAGAAAGCAATTATTTTTATGGTTTGTGGACTGGTGAACGGAGGTGATTATTTTTATAATAACCTTTCATTCACAGTCACCAGGTACAACGGCATCATGGCAACTGACTCAACACAATGTGTAAAAAAAAGCCGTGGCCGCCCAAAAGTGTTCGACAGGGATGCAGCGCTTGATAAGGCCATGAAATTGTTCTGGCAACACGGTTATGAAGCGACTTCTCTTGCGGACCTCGTCGAAGCGACCGGAGCCAAAGCGCCCACGCTATACGCGGAATTTACCAACAAAGAGGGGTTATTTCGTGCCGTTCTCGACCGCTATATCGATCGTTTTGCCGCTAAGCATGAAGCACAGCTGTTTTGTGAAGAGAAAAGCGTGGAGTCTGCGCTGGCTGACTATTTTGCTGCCATCGCCAACTGCTTTACCAGCAAAGACACCCCGGCAGGCTGCTTCATGATCAACAACTGCACCACCCTCTCCCCAGATTCCGGAGATATCGGCAATACGCTGAAATCACGCCATGCGATGCAAGAGCGCACTTTGCAGCAGTTTTTATGTCAACGACAAGCGCGCGGGGAAATCCCGACCCACTGTGACGTGACGCATCTGGCAGAATTCCTTAATTGTATTATTCAGGGGATGTCGATCAGCGCACGCGAAGGTGCATCGCTGGAAAAACTGATGCAGATTGCCGGAACGACTTTGCGTTTATGGCCCGAACTGGTGAAATAAGTCGCAAAAAAAGCCCCTCAGCCTGAGCGAATGAGGGGCTAAATTGCAGAGTACAGCCTTGTTATACTTTGTTATTCAAAATCAGTTGCCCGTTGCTATCTAGCGGGATCTGCGTACCCGGATCGCGGTCCATGCGGATTTTGCCCTGCTGATCGCCAATCTTATAGGTCACATCATAACCGAGCATTTTTTCTGACTTGTCATACACCGTTTTACAACGCTGTTGCGTAGTCGTGTAAGTATCGCTTTCCTGGAGAGAGCCCTGGATCTGGTTACCGGCATAGCCACCTCCCAGCGCCCCCACAACAGTGGCGACATCTTTACCGCGACCACCGCCAAACTGATGCCCTATCACGCCGCCAGCAACAGCGCCGAGCACCGACCCGGTAATGCGATTTTCATCCTGCACCGGTCGACGATGGGTCACTGTGACGTTGCGACACTCCTGACGCGGTGTTTTAACCGTTTCCTTGATTGGGGTTGCAGAAACAACCTGAGCGTATTGCGGGCCCCGTTCAAACACGTTCAGACTGGCCACTGCCGCTACGCCCAGCGCAGCTGCGACACCAATCCCGATACCCGCCAACATTGATTTATTCACGGGAACACCTCCTTCTTTGCAGTTATGCCAATCATGCAAGCGAAGGAGAAAAGCAGCTATCAGACAGAAGATGAAAAGCGCGGGAATGGCTGGAAATACTTAGGGATTCGGAGGAGTCTGAAGGAATGCCTGATGCGACGCTTAACGCGTCTTATCAGGCCTACCGCTCGTACCATTTGTCCAGGGCGGATAAGGCGTTTACGCCGCATCCGCCAGTACAAGCCGATTAATGCAACTTCAAACGCGGACGGATAACGCGGTTAATACTCCCCACCAGCATCATTAATCCAGTTTTAAAGTAACCATGCAGCGCAATCTGGTGCATTCGGTATAGCGAGATGTATACAAAGCGCGCAATTCGTCCTTCAATCATCATTGAGCCGCGCGTCAGGTTACCCATCAGGCTACCGACGGTGGAGAAGTTCGACAGCGATACCAGAGAACCGTGATCTTTATACTGATAATTTTTCAGCGGCTTACCGTTCATCTGCGCCAGAATGTTGTTCATTGCGCAGGTTGCCATCTGGTGTGCGGCCTGCGCACGCGGCGGAACAAAGCCCCCTTCCGGACGCGGGCATGACGCGCAGTCGCCAATAGCGTATATGTCTGGATCGCGAGTGGTTTGCAGCGTCGGTTCCACCACCAGCTGGTTGATACGGTTGGTTTCAAGACCACCGATATCTTTCAGGAAGTCTGGTGCTTTGATCCCGGCTGCCCACACCATCAGATCAGCCTCAATATATTCGCCATCTTTAGTATGCAGGCCGCCTTCATCAGCACTGGTGACCATGGTTTGCGTCAGCACGCGAACGCCAAGTTTCGTTAACTCATTATGGGCCGCAGCAGAGATACGTGGCGGTAATGCAGGCAAAATACGTTCGCCCGCTTCTACCAGCGTTACGTTCAGGGCTTCGTTGGTCAGACCTTTATAACCGTAGCTGTGCAGTTGCTTGACCGCGTTGTGCAATTCAGCGGAGAGTTCTACACCCGTCGCGCCGCCGCCGACTATCGCAATGTTCACTTTGCCATTCGCGCCCAGGTTGGCGGAGTATTTCAGGAACAGATTCAGCATCTCCTGGTGGAAGCGACGCGCCTGGTGCGGGTTATCGAGGAAAATGCAGTTCTCTTTGACACCTGGCGTATTGAAATCGTTGGAGGTGCTACCCAGCGCCATTACCAGGGTGTCATAGGCGATTTTACGTTCCGGAACCAGCAATTCACCTTTTTCGTCGCGCAGTTCTGCAATAGTGATTGTTTTCGCTTCACGATCAATATCAATGACGGAACCCAGCTGGAACTGGAAACCATGATTACGCGCATGGGCCAGATAGCTCAACGCATCAACGCCTTCATCAAGCGAGCCAGTCGCCACTTCGTGCAGCAGCGGTTTCCACAGGTGGCTGTGGTTACGATCGACCAGCGTGATTTTGGCTTTTTTCTTGCGTCCCAGCTTATGCCCCAGCTGTGTTGCCATTTCCAGCCCACCAGCACCGCCGCCGACAATCACAATTTTTTTCAATGGCGTAGTCAACGTGACCCCCTTAAATTTATTAACCAATTGTTAATTAATGGTTATTAACATAGCTCTTAATTAACAACAGGTTACAGCAATGAAAATGTTCTTCACTATTGAGAATAACATGAATGGTGCATTGGTCATACCAAAATTGATGTTAATCAAGTTTTGTTGCTGAAAAGATAGGCGACTTTACCGGGCGAGATCAAAAAACAGAGCCTATTGTTTATTATTTGAGCGAATTTATGAGAGTGGTATAGCGTGAGGGGTGTATGGAGGACGTTTGATAGGCCTGATAAAATGCGCATCAGGTACCGGCAAGGTTACCTGATGCGACGAGGGCATTTACCCGAGGGTTTTGAACGCTTTAATACGCTGTAAATGCGGGGAGATATTCTTGAATTTGTGCGTCTGCTCTTCGTCCCAGACAATCTCGTAATAATGATGCAGCTCTTCAGATGTCCGCTGGCTGTTAAGCGCTTCATCATTACGCGACAAAATCACCAGGCAACGATCGCGATTCTTCTCACGGAAGTTGGTCACACACTTAGTGGCAATATCGGCATACTCTTCCGGGCGATCAATCTTGCCTTCCATGTTCTCATAAGGGAACAAATTAGGGTTGAAGATCACCTGGCGGATATCGCAAAGAAAACCAATCCGTTCCGCCCAGTATCCGCCCAAGCCAACGCCGCAAATTAGCGGACGCTCGTCAACGTTCAGTTGCAACATTTTGTCCACTTCTTTAAGCAGATGCTGCATATCATGTTTCGGATGCCGCGTACTGTAGCTTATCAAGCGTACATCCGGGTCAATAAACTGCAATTGTAAGACTTTCTCGTGGTTACCCGGACTGTTAGAGTCAAAACCGTGTAAATAGATAATCATCGCTTCCTCACATAAGCCAGGGTTAGTGACCTGCTTTCTCTTCCTGCCAGCGTTCATGTAACTGATTCAGACGGGTGCTGATCGCTTTCCAGCGAGCCGAGTCCATCAGTTCCTGTCGCGAAAATGAACCTTTATGATACAAACGTGTAACACGTTCTGCCTTGATCGGTGACAGATTATCTAACACGCTGACGGCCCCTTTACGATTATTGCAGACCAGGATCATATCGCAACCCGCGTCCAGTGATGCCTGCCCACGTTCGGCATAACTGCCCATAATCGCGGCACCTTCCATCGATAAATCGTCAGAGAAAATCACGCCATCAAAACCCAGTTCCTGACGCAAAACGGTTTTCAGCCAATAGGGAGAACCGCTCGCTGGACGCGGATCGACATCACTGTAGATCACATGCGCAGGCATAATGGCGTCGAGTTTATTTTCGCGGATTAAGGAACTGAAGACCGACATATCTTTAGCGCGAATCTCCGCTTGCGGACGTGGGTCACACGGTGTTTCTTTGTGTGAGTCTGCCGTTACTGCACCGTGTCCTGGGAAGTGTTTCCCGGTAGTTTTCATTCCGGCTTCATGCATACCATCAATAAACCGGCTGGCAATTGCCAGGGCTTTTTCGGGATCGGCATGATAAGAACGCTCGCCAATCGCCGCGCTGATATGCCCGACGTCCAGCACTGGCGCAAAGCTGATATCAATATCCATAGCAATCATTTCGCTGGCCATCAACCAACCTGCCTCTTGCGCCAGTTTTCCGCCTTCTTCCATTCCCAACAGCGCAGCAAATGATTGTGCCGCTGGCAAGCGGGTAAAACCTTCACGAAAACGCTGCACGCGTCCACCTTCCTGATCTACCGCCACCACCAGATGATTGCGCGATGCTGCGCGGATCTGGCGCACCAGTTCACGTAACTGGGCTGGATCATGATAGTTACGCGTAAAGAGAATCAGCCCTCCCACCAGCGGATGCGCCAGTATTTCACGCTCTTCCGCGTCCAGTTCGTAACCTTCGACATCCAACATTACTGGACCCACACTGCTCTCCTTATTGTTTTATTAATAGCTGCCGCCAGGTGTCATCGGCCAGCCTGATAAATTGTTGATCGCCGGTTTGTCGCCAGCGGTACTCAAACCACCCTGCTTTGAGCATCAGCAGCCAGGGAAACCATCGCCTGACCTGACGCCATAATTGCGCCGGATAAATCTTCGCGCGAGTGGCATAGTCATTGACCAATTGCCGGTGCTGGTCAGTATTTTCCACCCACACCGCCGCCAGTTCCAGCGCGATATCACCATCTCCGGCATACTCCCAGTCGATGAGTTTTAACCCTGACGCGCTATGCACTAAATTTCCGGCGTGGACATCCATATGCAATGGACTTAAGCGTAAAGGCCGTGGTTCCCGCGCTTTGCGCAGACGTTTTAACCTTCGCAGCCAACCCACTGTCCGCCGCGCCGGATCGCTTTGCTGCCAGTACAGTTCCAGTAACGGCAACAGCGTTATTCGCCAGCCAAAACGCGGTTGTTGATGTAGATAATACAGCAAGCCTGCCAGTTCGTTGGTATCCGGCAAATACGTTTTTACCTCGCCGGGCAGATAGTCGACCACCATCCAGTCACGGAGATATAAATGCGGCTTCGGTGCAATGCATGCGGGTAGTTGTGATAAAGCCCGATACTGGCGCAAGAACGCGAACCGCGGCGCATCAGGATCGTGCGGCTGACGCACAACAAAACGCTGGCCCTGATGTTCAATGAGAAAACTCCCGCCACTAAGCCCACTAGTAAACGTCGTGACGGGATGAAATTGCGGGAAAAAGCGCGACAGTAATTCGTCGCGCGTGATGGGATTATTGCTGCGAAACGGCACCTTTACCTGACCAGATAATTTCGCCCGTCTGCACCAGCATCAGCTGCATTTGTAGGGTCGGAGCGTTAACGTTGCCAGAGGCGCTGGAGTACAGCACGTAATGAGCGCCGACATTGCGGGCAATGCCTATGGCTTTACTACGGGTACCTAAACTGTCCTGCGGCGACAAACCTAACTGTTGCTTTGCCATCGACAGCTGCTGGGCGGAAACCAGGGTAAATTTACCGTTATTAGCCAGCGCATTTCGCAGCGTTTCGGTCGCTTCTGCGGCATTCAGCGAACCGTTAGTACGGTTGTTAACGCTATCAACCAGCAGGACGCTACCCGCAGTCACGCCGTCAGCCCCAAGCATCTTACTGACCATCGGCTGCATTGCACCATTCCAGTCATAATGGCGAATATGCGGCGCAGGCGGTGCAGTTTGATCTTCGTGCTCAATTGGGCCTGGCTGCTGCGGGATCGTCGGCACCGAGGGCACTGTGGGGACAGGCTGTTGTGGCTCGGCTGGTTGTTCCGGCGCTGGTTTCACTTCTTCTACCGGTGCAGGTTCACGTTGCCCCACACACCCGGCGAGAAACATCGCCAGCGCGGTAATCAAGGCGTAGCGACTCATTTTTGTCATCAAGATTCACCCCTTACAAATATAGATAAAGTCTGACTTTGTGCGCCCCCAGAAAATTGGCGCTGCCGTACAGCGTTACCGCCGAATGTGCGGGAATGGTAACGCTGCGTGGCCTTTCCAGAGGATGCATCTCCAGCCCTCTGGCGTCATACCAGTAAAAACGATAATGAACGGTAACGGGTTCTTGCCTTTCGTTATAAAGCGTTGAGGATGCTGAAGGTTGAATATCAGACGTCGAAAGGACGGGCTTTTCTGCACTGATGCCCGCAGCCAATAAAGATGACTCCATCACCAGCGATTGCTCATCATTCACCGGAATTTCCGGATGTGAACGACAGCCCACCAGCAGTAACAACGCCAGAGACACCAGCCCAAAGCATCCTTTTCTCATCGTTACAGACCTTTATGCGCCAGCATTGGTCCCAGCGGACGGCCACCCAACAAGTGCATATGGATGTGGTAAACCTCTTGTCCGCCATGGCGGTTGGTGTTCATGATCAGACGATAGCCATCTTCGGCAATACCTTCTTGCTCAGCAATTTTTGCCGCTACGGTGATCATGCGTCCCAGCGCCTGCTCATGCTCAGCAGACACGTCGTTCACAGTTGGAATGAGGATATTTGGAATGATCAGAATATGCGTTGGCGCTTGCGGCGAAATATCGCGAAACGCCGTTACCAGATCATCCTGGTAGACGATATCGGAGGGGATCTCACGACGAATAATTTTGCTAAATATAGTTTCTTCTGCCACGACATTTTCCTTTTTCAAATAGCCATGCGTTGCGCCATGCTACGCCGCGCCACACTGCGAGTATAGAGTATGGTCGAGTTAAACCTGCTCTTTCAACCTTAACTCACGATTTCTTAAGCAAAAAATCGTTTTGCTGCCGTATATATCGCCATTATTCCCATTTCTGCCTGCGAATGCGGTGAAAAGACATTCTCTGTTTGGTTTACACGTCAAATATGAATGCGTATATTTCTCATTTGCATTTGCATACAAAATTATTCGCACACTAAATATAACCGCTCATCACCCTCCTCCGGCATGAGCCTGACGACAACATAAACCAAGAGATTTCAAATGCTTTCAACACAATTTAACAGGGATAATCAACATCAAACCACCTCCAAACCGTCACTGCTTGCCGCCTGCATAGCACTGGCACTCTTACCTTCCGCCGCTTTTGCTGCACCAGCCACTGAAGAAACGGTGATTGTTGAGGGTTCAGCCACTACTCCAGTTGATGACGAAAATGATTACAGCGTAACGTCTACCTCTGCGGGTACCAAAATGCAGATGACTCAACGTGATATTCCTCAGTCGGTCACTATTGTTAGCCAGCAGCGGATGGAAGATCAGCAGTTACAAACGCTGGGCGAAGTGATGGAAAACACGCTGGGGATCAGCAAAAGTCAGGCGGATTCCGATCGTGCTCTTTATTATTCCCGCGGATTCCAGATCGATAACTATATGGTTGATGGTATCCCCACCTATTTTGAATCGCGCTGGAATCTGGGCGACGCACTTTCTGATATGGCACTGTTTGAACGCGTAGAAGTAGTGCGTGGCGCGACAGGACTCATGAACGGTACGGGTAATCCATCTGCGGCAATTAATATGGTTCGAAAACACGCGACCAGTCGTGAATTTAAAGGCGATGTCTCGGCGGAATACGGTAGCTGGAACAAAGAACGGTATGTGGCGGATTTACAAAGCCCACTCACCGAAGACGGTAAAATCCGCGCGCGAATTGTCGGCGGCTACCAGAATAACGACTCATGGCTGGACCGCTACAACAGTGAAAAGACCTTCTTCTCCGGCATTGTCGATGCTGATTTAGGCGATCTTACGACGCTTTCAGCCGGTTACGAATATCAGCGCATTGATGTTAATAGCCCAACCTGGGGCGGTTTACCGCGCTGGAATACTGATGGCAGCAGCAACAGTTACGATCGCGCACGCAGTACCGCACCTGACTGGGCGTATAACGATAAAGAGATCAACAAGGTCTTTATGACCCTCAAGCAGCGGTTTGCTGATACCTGGCAAGCGACACTGAATGCCACCCACTCCGAAGTCGAATTTGACAGTAAAATGATGTATGTCGATGCCTATGTAAACAAAGCGGATGGTATGCTGGTTGGGCCATACAGTAATTATGGACCTGGTTTTGATTATGTCGGCGGCACCGGTTGGAACAGCGGCAAACGTAAAGTTGATGCGCTGGATTTGTTTGCTGACGGTAGTTATGAATTGTTTGGTCGTCAGCACAATCTAATGTTTGGTGGCAGTTACAGCAAACAAAACAATCGTTACTTCAGTTCATGGGCCAACATCTTCCCGGATGAAATTGGCAGTTTCTACAACTTTAATGGCAATTTCCCACAAACCGACTGGTCACCACAGAGCCTGGCGCAGGACGATACCACACATATGAAATCGTTATATGCTGCCACTCGTGTCACCCTTGCCGATCCGCTGCATCTGATCCTCGGCGCTCGTTATACCAACTGGAGGGTTGATACGCTGACTTACAGCATGGAGAAAAACCACACCACGCCTTACGCTGGTCTGGTGTTTGACATCAATGACAACTGGTCGACCTACGCCAGCTATACCTCTATTTTCCAGCCGCAAAATGATCGTGACAGTTCAGGCAAATATCTGGCTCCAATCACCGGTAACAACTACGAGCTGGGTCTGAAATCGGACTGGATGAATAGCCGTCTGACCACCACGTTAGCCATCTTCCGTATTGAGCAGGATAATGTCGCTCAGTCCACCGGTACACCTATCCCCGGCAGCAACGGCGAAACCGCCTATAAAGCGGTGGATGGGACAGTCAGTAAAGGTGTGGAATTTGAACTCAACGGCGCAATTACCGACAACTGGCAGCTGACGTTTGGCGCAACGCGCTATATTGCAGAAGATAACGAAGGAAACGCCGTTAATCCTAATCTGCCACGCACCACGGTTAAAATGTTCACCAGCTATCGGTTGCCTGTCATGCCAGAGTTGACGGTCGGCGGTGGTGTTAACTGGCAAAATCGCGTGTATACCGACACCGTGACACCGTATGGCACCTTCCGCGCCGAGCAAGGTAGCTACGCGCTGGTGGATCTCTTCACCCGCTACCAGGTGACGAAAAACTTCTCGTTACAGGGGAACGTCAATAACCTGTTCGACAAAACCTACGATACCAATGTGGAAGGTTCTATCGTCTACGGCGCACCGCGTAATTTCAGCATTACCGGCACGTATCAATTCTGAATAACACCTGTAAAAAAGGCAGCCATCTGGCTGCCTTAGTCTCCCCAACGTCTTACGGATTAGTGGTTACGGATGTACTCATCCATCTCGGTTTTCAGGTTATCGGATTTAGTACCGAAAATCGCCTGAACACCAGAACCAGCAACCACTACGCCCGCTGCGCCCAGTTTCTTCAGGCCAGCCTGATCCACTTTAGACACATCAGCAACGCTGACGCGCAGACGGGTAATACATGCGTCGAGGTTAGTGATGTTTTCTTTACCACCAAACGCAGCAACCAGAGCCGGTGCCATTTCGCTGGTACCTGTCGCTTTTGCATCATCAGTCGCGTCTTCACGACCCGGCGTTTTCAGATCCAGTGCTTTAATCAGCACGCGGAAGATGGTGTAGTAAACAATTGCATAACCGATACCGACGATCGGGAACAGCCACAGTTTGCTGCTGTTACCAGACAGAACGATGAAGTCGATCAGACCGTGCGAGAACGACGTACCGTCACGCATCCCCAGAAGAATACAGATTGGGAATGCCAGGCCTGCCAGAATCGCGTGGATGATGTACAGGATCGGCGCAACGAACATGAAGGAGAACTCGATCGGCTCGGTGATACCGGTCAGGAACGAGGTCAGCGCCGCGGAGATCATAATACCGCCCACTTTCGCGCGGTTTTCTGGTTTAGCAGAGTGCCAGATAGCAATTGCGGCAGCTGGCAGACCGTACATTTTGAACAGGAAGCCGCCAGACAGTTTACCCGCAGTCGGGTCACCCGCCATATAACGCGGAATGTCGCCGTGGAAAACCTGACCTGCTGCGTTGGTGTATTCACCAATCTGCATCTGGAAAGGTACGTTCCAGATGTGGTGCAGACCAAACGGTACCAGGCAACGTTCGATGAAACCGTAAATGCCAAACGCAACTACCGGGTTCTGGTAAGCAGCCCACTGAGAGAAGGTCTGGATTGCAGAACCAATCGGCGGCCAAATGAAGGACAGCACAACGCCAGTAAAGATGGCAGCCAGGCCAGAAATGATCGGCACAAAGCGTTTACCGGCAAAGAAGCCAAGATACTCAGGCAGCTTAATACGGTAGAAACGGTTAAACATGTACGCTGCGATCGCACCGGAGATAATCCCTCCGAGTACGCCAGTATCCGCCAGGTGTTTAGAGGCGATTTCTTCAGCAGGTAAATGCAGTACCAGTGGCGCAACCACGGCCATGGTTTTAACCATGATGCCATAGGCAACAACTGCGGCCAGCGCGGATACGCCATCGTTATTGGTAAAGCCGAGGGCGACACCGATCGCAAAAATCAGTGGCATGTTTGCAAAGACGGAACCGCCTGCTTCTGCCATAACATGCGATACAACGGCGGGCAGCCAGCTGAAATTCGCGGAACCGACGCCCAGCAGAATACCTGCGATAGGCAGTACGGATACCGGCAGCATCAGCGATTTACCGACCTTTTGCAGGTTAGCAAATGCATTCTTAAACATAATTGAGAGTGCTCCTGAGTATGGGTGCTTTTTTACGTTCTCACGCGTGGCAAGGGGGGAGAGCCTCGCCGTGTACAGGGCATCTAAGCGCCCTTTATTTATTACACAGAGTAAAATAATTCAGTGTCGATTTGTTTGACGGCTATCACGTTTCAACTTCAGATCATTGGAGAAGTTGCACATTTTGACAAAACATATGTCACAATATTTCAAACGTGGTTATTCACCGCCCAATTTTCGGCGGTGAACTTTACTCGTTTTAGCCATTAATTACGAGCTTTAAAAAAACTCATTCAACGGATGGATTGAAGGCGGGAAGCGTCGATGTGAAACAGACGGGCGAAGTTATCGGTGGTTACCTGCGCCAGTTCTTCAACGGCAACACCTTTCAACACAGCCATGTATTCTGCAACGTCACGAACCATCGCAGGTTGATTCTCTTTTCCTCGATGCGGAACCGGTGCAAGGTAAGGTGAGTCAGTTTCTACCAGTAACCGATCCAGGGGGACATAACGCGCGGCATCGCGCAGTTGCTCCGCATTACGGAAGGTCACAATGCCGGAAAAGGAGATGTAAAATCCGAGATCCAGTAATTTTCCCGCCGTTTCTCTGTCCTCTGTAAAACAGTGTAGTACGCCACCGCAATCCGTCACTTTTTCTTCGCGCAGAATTGCCAGCGTATCGGCGCGGGCGTCACGGGTGTGGACGATAACCGGCTTGTTCAGTTCACGACCAATCTGGATATGATGGATGAAGGACTCTTGCTGACGTACTTTAGTTTCCGGCGTGTAATAATAATCCAGCCCGGTTTCACCCAGCGCTACAACGCCCTCTTCTGCCGCCAGACGACGTAAATCTTCTACATCGTAGGGATCATTCTGGTTGAGTGGATGCACGCCACAAGAAAATACGACGTTGTCACGTTCGCCTACCAGATCCCGCATGTGTAAATAACCCGGTAATGTTGTGGCGACTGCCAGACAAAATTTCACATCGCGTGCGGCGGCTTTCGCCAGAACGTCATCCACGTCCTTATGCAAAGATTCATAATCCAGACCATCGAGATGGCAGTGTGAGTCGACTAAAAACATGATGTCTCTCTTAAAGATGAGGAACCGGTAGCACAACGCCCGGTTGCAGGTAATGCTCAATACGCAGTAAAAGATCGGTGATGAGAAGCTCGCGGTTGATGCCTGTGACAGACATTAACTGTTCACGAATGTGGCAAACATCCCCCAGTATAGCCTGCAGGCGCGAGGGAGAAAGATGGTTTGCCAGTTCGACGACCAGGCCCGGCACATCAACATTGGTCACCTGCGCAGCGCCATGATGGCGTTTTAGCGCATCCATCAGCAACGTTGCCAGCCAGTGTAAACGCGCCGGAGCTTGTTCATGATTAAGGGCCGCTAGCAGCGAATACCAGTCGCCCGATTGCACGCTATATGCCAGCGCCTGACACAATGTTTCACGAGCCTGCCAGTTATCTCCCTGAAACAACGCCAGTGCCGCCCCAGGCGAACCGGCGCTTAAGCGCAATGCGGCAAGTAGTGCATCCTGTGACATTGTCACTTCACGTGAAAGCCAGGTCACGGCGTACTGTTCCGGCGGCGGCGCAAGGTAATGTAACCGACAACGACTACGTAATGTTGCCAGTAAACGTTCAGGCTCGCGGGTAGCCAGGAAAAACCAGGTTTCTGCTGGTGGCTCTTCAAGCGTTTTCAGCAATGCGTTAGCCGCGGCGTCGGTCAGTAAGGCAGCATCGGTTACCCAGACAACTTTCGCACCACCTAAGCGTGCGTGCTCATTTAACTTTTCGGTGACTTCACGTACCGCATCAATGCCCAGCGCATTTTTCCCTTTTTCGGGAGCCAGGGTGTAATAATCGGGATGCGTGCCAGCCTGCATCAACTGACATCCACGACAGTGACCGCAACTTTTGTGGCCCTGCGGTTGTTGGCAGAGTAAATAACGGCTCAGGGCGTAGATTAAAGCATCATCGCCCATGCCCGGTAACGCCTGAATGAGTAGCGCATGGTGACCTCTTCCGGCCTGATAGCTGGCTACCAGTTTTTCGAAATCAGGTCGTAACCATGGATACCATCTCATGCGTCCAACTCCTTCACCCAGTTGGTCACGGTAGTGCGGATTGCATCCATCACGGCCTCCAGCGGCTGGGTGGCATCAATGGTATGAATGCTTTTATCTTGTGCTGCCAGTTCCAGATAGCGGGCGCGGGTGCGATTAAAGAAATCGAAAGACTCTTGCTCAATACGATCCAGCTCGCCGCGCGCACGCGCGCGTTTTAAGCCAACCTCCGGGGTAACATCGAGATAGAGCGTTAAGTCGGGGCGAAAATCCCCGAGAACAGCATCACGCAGTGTTGCCAGCATATGTTGGTCAATACCACGTCCTCCACCCTGATAGGCTTGAGTGGAGAGATCGTGGCGATCGCCAATCACCCAGGTGCCGTTAGCCAGCGCAGGTTTGATGACCGTTTCTACCAGTTGAACGCGCGCGGCATAAAACATCAGAACTTCGGCTTTATCGGTAATGACTTCATCGCCTACCGATTTGATATCCAGCACCAGGCTTCTTAACTTTTCGGCAAGTTGCGTACCGCCAGGTTCCCGAGTGAAAACCATGTCGCGGATACCCAGTTGCTCGAGCGTCTCAACCACCACGTTACGCGCGGTAGTTTTGCCTGCGCCTTCCAGCCCCTCAATGACGATATACTTACTGCGCATTTTTTTCCTTAAGCACTTTCAGATAATCCTGCACAGACTTGTTATGACTGGCAAGATTGGTATTAAACGTGTGACCACCTTTACCATCGGCCACAAAATAGAGATACGGCGTTTTTGCCGGATGCGCAGCAGCCTTCAGCGAATCCGCCCCCGGCGTCGCTATCGCACCTGGCGGCAGACCGGTAATGGTATAGGTGTTATACGCTGTCGGCGTTTCCAGGTCTGCACGAGAAAGTTTGCCATTATAACGCTCTCCCATCCCGTAAATCACGGTCGGGTCGGTCTGCAGGCGCATACCAATGCGTAAACGGTTGATAAATACTGAGGCAACCTGATCGCGTTCACTGGCAACGGCGGTTTCTTTTTCGATAATTGATGCCATCGTCACCAACTGGTTTTTATCTTTATAAGGCAGACCGTCCGCACGCCCTTCCCAGGCGCTATCGACCGCTTTCACCATTTTCTTGTGCGCTCGCTTGAGTAACGCGACATCGGTGGTATTGGCGGTATACATCCAGGTGTCTGGCCAGAACCAACCTTCAATCCACTCCGGGTTTTCCAGTTCAAGTGCCTGCGCTACGGTGGCGTACTTATCGTCGCTCAGCGTGTGCTTGATATACGGAGCCTCACGCAATTGCTTGAGGTAGTCGCTCAGACGCATCCCTTCTACCAGTCGCAGAGGGAACTGTGCTTCTTTACCGCTTTCCAGCAATTTCAGCATCTCGCGCACGGTCATCTGCGGAGTAAAGCGGTAAGTCCCGGCTTTAAAGTGAGAAAGATCCGGTTCGATACGCAGCAGCCATTGGAAAACCCGTGGGCGATTGATGATCTTATCGGCATAAAGCTGTTCACCGAGCGCCAGACGTCCGGTCCCAGGCTTCAGGGTAAATATCGTCTCTTCTTTGATAAGCAATTTGCTGTCGGCAAGATGGCGAACCTTCCAGACGCCCACACCAGCGGCGATACCCAGTACCACCAGTAATAACAAGATAATCAATAACACTTTTTTCATGACTAATTCGGGCGCTCACAAAGTGGGGCTAAATATTCATATAACGTTGCTGACGAAAAGGAGACATCGCCACAGGCACGTACGGGTATCACTGGCATTAACGCATTACAAATAACCATTTCATCTGCCTGCAACGCCTCCTCCAGCGAGGCTTGCACTTCGACAAGCTGATAAGAGGATTGTGCCAGTAAACGGATACAGAATTGTCGCATAATGCCGTTAACACCTGCCTGATCCAGTCGCGGCGTATAAACTACGTTGCCCTTCCGCCAGAACAAATTAGCCGCACAGCATTCCGTAACCCACCCTTCGCTGTCAAGGACCAGCGCCTCATCAGCGTTTGTCTGCTCAAGATGAGAGCGGATCAATACTTGCTCAAGCCGATTAAGATGTTTAATACCTGCAAGATGAGGATTGCGCCCCAGCCGCACCGGGCTTAGCGCCAACGTCATCCCTTCGTTACGCAAACGGTCGTAATGTGCAGGATAAGCCGTAACGGAGAGAATCCGCGTTGCCGGCCCACTGTTCAATGTGCTGTACCCTCGCCCGCCACTACCGCGACTGATCACGACTTTCAGTACACCATTTTGCTGTTCTGCTGCCAGCGTTTTCATCTCTAGTTCAAGCTGAGGCCAGAAGTCACAGGAAATCATCAACCGCTGACAAGCATCCTGTAGTCGCTGGATATGCGCCGATAACAAACTGACTTTACCGTCGATAACTCTGGCGGTGGTAAAACAACCATCACCAAACTGCGTTGCCCGATCGCTTACTGCCAGCGATTCCTGCTTATGACCGTTAATTAAGAACATACCGGCTCCTTATCAGAGAATTGTTAGTGTGGCAGCATGTTCACTACGGAACAAGTCGGAATAAAAGCTAAGAAAAAAGGCCCGCAAGCGGACCTTTTATAAGGGTGGAAAATGACAATTTAGATCTTTTTAAAGATCAAAGAACCATTAGTGCCACCGAAGCCGAAGGAGTTACACAGAGTGTATTCCATTCCGCTAACCTGACGCGCTTCGTGCGGTACGAAATCCAGATCGCAACCTTCATCCGGGTTATCCAGGTTGATGGTTGGCGGAACAGCCTGATCGCGCAGCGCCAGGATGGAGTAGATAGATTCTACTGCACCCGCCGCACCTAACAGGTGACCGGTCATAGATTTCGTGGAGCTTACCAACACACGGCTTGCAGCTTCACCGAAGATGGTTTTCACCGCCTGCGCTTCAGCTTTATCGCCAGCCGGAGTAGAAGTACCGTGTGCGTTAACGTAGCCAATCTGACTCGCTTCAATGCCTGCATCACGCAAAGCATTTGCCATTGCCAGAGCTGCGCCTGCGCCATTTTCTGGCGGTGACGTCATATGATAAGCATCGCTGCTCATACCAAAGCCGACGAGTTCAGCGTAAATTTTCGCACCGCGTTTTTTCGCGTGTTCGTACTCTTCAAGTACCAGCATACCGGCACCATCGCCCAGTACGAAACCATCACGCTCTTTATCCCACGGGCGGCTCGCCGCTTGCGGGTTATCATTGCGGGTAGATAATGCACGTGCCGCGCCAAAACCACCAACGCCCAGCGGCGTACTGGCTTTCTCTGCGCCACCTGCAACCATCACGTCAGCATCGCCATACGCGATAATACGCGCAGCATGGCCAATGTTGTGCACGCCGGAAGTACAGGCGGTCGCGATAGAGATGCTTGGGCCACGCAGGCCATACATGATAGTCAGATGACCTGCCACCATGTTCACAATCGTTGACGGAACGAAGAATGGGCTGATCTTACGTGGACCACCGTTCATCAGAGATGTGTGGTTTTCTTCGATCAGTCCGAGGCCGCCAATCCCGGAGCCAATTGCGGCACCAATGCGGGTTGCGTTCTCTTCCGTTATTTCAAGGCCAGAATCCTGCATGGCCTGAACGCCAGCGACAATTCCATATTGAATGAAGGCATCCATCTTGCGCTGTTCTTTGCGCGAGATAATGTCCTCACAGTTAAAATCCTTTACTAAGCCAGCAAATTTCGTTGCATAGGCGCTAGTATCGAAATGGTCGATTAGGCTGATGCCACTCTGACCGGCAAGCAGAGCTTTCCAGGTAGACTCTACGGTATTGCCGACAGGAGACAACATGCCCAGTCCGGTCACAACTACACGACGCTTAGACACGTTTGTCCTCCAGGGAGGGAAAAAATGATTCTAGTGGGACAAAAAGATAAAACTCAGGCGGTCGAACGACCGCCTGGAGATGTTCACTTACGCCTGGTGGCCGTTGATGTAATCAATGGCAGCCTGAACGGTGGTGATTTTCTCAGCTTCTTCGTCCGGAATCTCAGTATCAAACTCTTCTTCCAGAGCCATTACCAGCTCAACGGTGTCAAGAGAATCCGCGCCCAGGTCTTCAACGAAAGAAGCATTGTTGGTAACTTCTTCCTGCTTAACGCCCAGCTGTTCGCCGATAATTTTCTTAACGCGTTCTTCGATAGTGCTCATACTCTTAAATTTCCTATCAAAACTCGCTTTCGCGATGGTTTTCGTAGTGTATAAAATGTTGAAAAATTTGCAACTAAATCCCGGCAGGTCTTACCACGATTTTACGTTATTTTGAGGCCTTACCCCCCAATAACGCAAATCATTTTGCACTAATTATTACTCATAACCACGCAGACTGCGCGCAACATGAGCATTTTGTGCAAATCGCGGTCAGACCATGTACATCCCGCCGTTCACATGCAAAGTTTCACCCGTGATGTAAGCTGCTTCGTCGGATGCCAGGAACGCAACCGCGTTGGCGATTTCCTGTGCGCCGCCGAGGCGACCCGCAGGAACCTGCGCCAGGATACCCGCACGCTGGTCATCGCTCAGCGCACGTGTCATGTCCGTTTCAATAAAGCCCGGAGCAACAACGTTTACAGTAATACCGCGTGACGCAACTTCGCGCGCCAGTGATTTACTGAAGCCGATCAAGCCCGCTTTCGCCGCAGCGTAGTTGGCCTGACCGCCATTTCCCATGGTACCAACCACAGAACCGATAGTGATAATACGACCATGACGCTTTTTCATCATAGCGCGCATTACCGCTTTTGACAGACGGAAAACAGATGAAAGGTTGGTTTCGATAATATCGTTCCACTCTTCATCTTTCATTCGCATTAACAGGTTATCACGAGTGATACCGGCATTATTGACCAGGATATCCACTTCACCAAATTCTGCGCGAATTTTTTCCAGAACAGATTCGATAGATGCCGGGTCGGTCACATTCAACATCAGACCTTTGCCGTTGGCACCTAAATAATCACTGATCGCCTGAGCGCCATTTTCACTGGTCGCAGTGCCAATAACTTTCGCGCCACGGGCTGCGAGCGTTTCAGCAATTGCGCGGCCAATTCCGCGGCTTGCACCGGTTACCAGTGCGATTTTTCCTTCAAAACTCATGATTTTCCTCTTTTAAAGCTCGAGCGCCGCTGCCATCGCTGAAGGTTCGTTCAGCGCCGAGGCGGTCAGGGTGTCGACAATGCGTTTCGTCAGGCCAGTAAGCACTTTGCCCGGGCCGACTTCATAGAGATGTTCTACGCCTTGCGCTGCCATGTATTCAACAGACTTCGTCCACTGAACCGGGTTATACAACTGACGTACCAGTGCGTCACGGATGGCATCACCATTGGTTTCGCATTTCACATCAACGTTATTCACAACAGGAACTGTTGATGCGTTAAAGGTGATTTTCGCTAATTCTACTGCCAGTTTGTCGGCTGCTGGTTTCATCAGCGCACAGTGAGACGGTACGCTCACTGGTAACGGCAGAGCGCGTTTTGCGCCCGCAGCTTTACAGGCAACGCCAGCACGCTCAACTGCTTCTTTATGACCGGCAATAACCACCTGTCCCGGAGAGTTAAAGTTTACCGGAGAAACGACCTGACCTTCTGCAGCTTCTTCACACGCTTTCGCAATAGACGCATCATCCAGACCGATGATTGCCGCCATAGCACCCGTTCCTTCCGGTACGGCTTCCTGCATAAACTTACCGCGCATCTCAACCAGACGCACCGCATCAGCGAAATCAATCACACCAGCGCAAACCAGCGCGGAGTATTCCCCCAAGCTGTGACCGGCCATCATTGCCGGTGCTTTACCGCCCTGCTGCTGCCATACGCGATACAGCGCAACAGATGCAGTCAACAGCGCTGGCTGGGTTTGCCAGGTTTTATTCAGTTCTTCAGCTGGCCCCTGCTGGGTCAGCGCCCACAGGTCGTAGCCCAGCGCCGCAGAAGCTTCAGCAAACGTTTCTTCGACAATTGGATAGCTCGCCGCCATATCAGCCAGCATTCCAACGGTTTGAGAACCCTGTCCAGGGAACACAAATGCAAATTGCGTCATGTTTTAATCCTTATCCTAGAAACGAACCAGCGCGGAGCCCCAGGTGAATCCACCGCCAAAGGCTTCAAGCAGAACCAACTGCCCCGGCTTAATGCGCCCGTCGCGTACAGCTTCATCCAGCGCGCACGGGACAGAGGCCGCAGAGGTATTACCGTGGCGATCCAGCGTCACCACGACATTGTCCATCGACATGCCGAGTTTTTTCGCTGTTGCACTGATAATACGCAGGTTAGCCTGATGCGGAACCAGCCAGTCCAGTTGAGAACGGTCAAGATTATTCGCCGTCAGCGTCTCATCTACGATGTGCGCCAGTTCTGTTACCGCAACCTTGAAGACTTCGTTGCCCGCCATCGTCAGATGAATTGAATTCTCTGGATTCACACGGTCAGCATTAGGCAGCGTCAGCAACTCACCATAGCTACCGTCGGCATGCAGATGGGTGGAGATGATTCCCGGTTCTTCAGAGGCAGCCAGCACCACAGCGCCCGCGCCATCGCCAAAAATAATAATAGTCCCACGATCGGTTGGATCGCAGGTGCGCGCCAGTACATCGGAACCGACGACCAGAGCATACTTCACCGCCCCAGATTTCACGTATTGATCGGCTACGCTTAATGCATAGGTGAAACCTGCGCAGGCTGCTGCAACGTCAAATGCCGGGCAACCTTTAATGCCCAGCATGCTTTGAATCTGACAAGCTGCGCTCGGGAAAGCGTGCGTAGCAGAAGTCGTTGCCACAACGATCAGGCCAATCTGGTCTTTCTCAATGCCCGCCATCTCAATTGCGCGTGTCGCCGCTTCAAAGCCCATGGTTGAAACGGTTTCGTTTGGCGCGGCAATGTGGCGTTCGCGGATACCGGTACGAGTGACAATCCACTCGTCAGAGGTGTCCACCATTTTTTCCAAATCGGCGTTTGTCCGCACTTGTTCGGGCAGATAGCTGCCAGTACCAATAATCTTCGTATACATGTACGCTCAGTCACTTTTCGGTTATATACCGTCACTTGCAAACTGCGAGTTCGCTGGCAGCGTCCTGCTACCGCAGAGTTCCGCTTTTGCCACCGTCCAGCAGCTCAAAACCAGCTGGGTATACAGATTCCAGGCGAGCGGCAATTCGCTGAGGAACTTGTCGCTGCACCGCCTGCACTGCCTGTTCAATCGCGACCGCAAAAGCTCGCTGATTGGCTGCACCATGACTTTTTATCACCGTGCCGCGCAATCCTAACAGACAGGCGCCGTTATACTGGTCGGGGTTGAGGTGACTGAATCGCCTCGTCAGGCTCTTTTGTAGCCAACGCTTTAATAACAGTAGCCACCACGACCGTTTTTTCCCTTCACCCTGAGATTTCAGCAGAGAAAGAAACATCCTGACAACACCTTCCATCGTCTTTAATGTGACATTTCCTGTAAAGCCATCACAAACCAGCACATCTGTCTTGCCAGTTAACAACTCATTGGCTTCAAGATAGCCGATATAATTGATAGAAGGGATTGTTTTAAGCACCGCTGAGGCATCTCGAATACTGTCGAGACCCTTTACTTCTTCTTCACCAATATTGAGCAACGCCACGCGAGGATTGGGAATTTCCACCACCTCTTCAGCCAGGACTGAGCCCATAATGGCAAATTGCACCAACATTGTGCTGTCACAATCGACGTTGGCCCCTAAATCGAGGACCACCGTTTTGCCCTTTTGCTGATGCGGTAATACCGTCACCAGCGCCGGACGCTCAATCCCCTCCAGGGGCTTGAGTAATAATTTTGCCAGCCCCATCAGCGCCCCGGTATTACCGGCACTGACACAGGCTTGCGCTCGACCTTCTTTCACCAGCTCCAGGGCCACGCGCATTGAACTCCCACGACTGGCGCGGATAGCTTGCGAAGGCCGGGCATCACTGGCGATAACTGACTGCGCAGGAATAATCTGCAGACGCGAACGTTGTTCAAAGTCAGCTTTAGCAAGTAATGGCGTGATGGCGTCGGGATTGCCGACTAAAAGAAGAGTGAGTTGCGAATTAGAATTCAGTGCCTGCAATGCTGCAGGCACTGTCACGGAAGGGCCAAAATCCCCTCCCATGACATCTAACGCCAGGGTTAGACGTGTCAAGGTATCGTCGCCGCCCGGTTTGGTCTTTCCCCAGTTGCCTGGGGAAAATCCTCACTAAGCTTCATCACGCAGACGCGTGATTACTTAGCGATGACCTTGCGGCCGCGGTAGTAACCGTCGGCAGTGATGTGGTGACGCAGGTGTTTTTCACCAGAAGTTTTGTCTACAGACAGGCTGGTGACTGCGGTCAGCGCGTCATGGGAACGACGCATGCCACGTTTGGAACGGGTTGGTTTATTCTGTTGTACGGCCATGGACCTTACTCCTCAATTACGGTTTATCCCCGATCCAACGGGGAGCACCAATTACTTACGCTTTAAGCTGGCTAATACGGCAAATGGGTTTGGCTTTTGCGCTTCTTCAGGCAGTTCACCAAAGACCATGTCCGCTTCGGACACTTCACAGTGTTCAGAATCATGCACCGGAACTACCGGCAAGGCGAGGATGATTTCATCTTCAACCATTGCAAGCAGATCGATTTCACCGAATTCGTTAACCTCAATCGGTTCATACGCTTCCGGCAGTGCTTCAGCCTGTTCGTCTGAACGCACAGGACTAAAACAATACGTTGTGTAGACCTGATGAGTAAACGGCTTCCCGCAACGCTGACACTCGAGCGTTACCGTCACCTTCGCATCGCCGTTTAACACTGCGAGACGTTGGTTATCGATAGCGAACGACATGGAGCATTCCACATCACTGTCCACACTGACTACGGATTCGGCGACGCGCTCAACCTGATCAGGAGTATAGATACCCTGGTAATCAAGGCGTTTTTGAGCCGTACGAACCGGATCGAGAGTCAGGGGTAATTTTACCTTTTGCATAGGGCGCGCATATTAACTTTGTAACGTCATAGAGTCAAAGAAAAAGGCAGCCTGTGGTTGCCTTTTGCCAATAATTCGCACACATTGCGGGTTACTGCTTTATTTTCGTTCAGTGCTGATAACGAACATCAACCTGCAAAACGAAGCGCATAGTTTAAAATGGCTATCATCAATACGCTATATCTGATGGAAAAAAATATGCCTAAACTTATTTTAGCCTCCACCTCGCCCTGGCGTCGCGCTCTTCTGGAAAAACTGCAAATCTCTTTTGAATGTGCAGCACCCGAGGTCGACGAAACCCCACGCGGCGACGAATCACCGCGACAGTTGGTGCTTCGACTGGCACAAGAAAAAGCGCAATCTCTGGCGTCACGTTATCCGGATCATTTAATTATTGGTTCAGACCAGGTATGTGTTCTTGATGGCGAAATCACCGGTAAACCGTTAACGGAAGAAAATGCCCGTCTGCAATTACGCAAAGCCAGCGGCAATATCGTCACCTTCTATACTGGGCTGGCGTTGTTTAATTCGGCGAATGGGCATCTGCAAACAGAAGTGGAGCCTTTTGACGTCCATTTCCGTCACCTGAGCGAGGCGGAGATTGATAATTACGTGCGTAAAGAGCATCCCCTGCACTGCGCGGGTAGCTTTAAGAGTGAAGGATTTGGCATTACGCTGTTTGAGCGTTTAGAGGGGCGTGATCCTAACACGCTGGTTGGTTTACCGCTAATCGCGCTGTGTCAGATGTTACGTCGGGAAGGGAAAAACCCGCTGATGGGATAGTTTTCTGCGCCGGATGCGTTTACGTCGCATCCGGCAATCGGTGCTGGCAGCCTGATGCGGCGTAAACGCCTTATCAGGCCAACCGCCCATTATCATGCTTATATGCTCGTATTAGCGCGCGTTACGCAGTTTTTGCAAACAACGCTTCAAACCATCATCCATCGGCGCTTCGATACGCATCACCTCACCGGTCCCCGGATGGGTAAACTTCAACGCTGCGGCGTGCAGGAACAGACGATTTAATCCCGTGCCGGCTTCAGTGAGCTGTCTGTCAAATTCACGGTCACCGTAGCGATCGTCAAAGGCAATCGGATGACCCGCATACTGTGTATGAACACGGATCTGATGAGTACGCCCTGTTACCGGGCTACAACGCACCAGGGTGGCAAAAGCATAGCGTTCTTCCACTTTAAAGCGTGTTTCCGACGGTTTGCCTTCCTGACTCACACGCACGATACGTTCGCCGCTTTGCAGAATATTTTTCAGCAACGGCGCTTGAACGCTCTTCACATGCGACTGCCACTGACCGCGCACCAGCGCCAGGTAATCTTTTTGCATCCCTTTTTCACGTAATTGCTCATGCAGAGAACGCAACGCCGAGCGTTTTTTCGCTACCAGCAACACACCTGAAGTGTCCCGGTCGAGACGATGAACCAGTTCAAGGAACCGCGCTTCCGGGCGCAACGCCCGCAAACCTTCGATAACGCCGAAGCTTAAACCACTGCCGCCATGTACCGCCGTACCGGAAGGTTTATTCAGCACCAGGATATGGTCATCTTCATATAAGATGACGTCCGCCAGCGCTGCCACCTTTTGCAGATGTGGCGAAACCGCCTCTTCTTCCCGTTCAGCAACGCGAACCGGTGGGATACGCACCTCATCACCCGCTTCGAGTTTATATTCAGGCTTAATACGTTTTTTGTTCACCCGCACTTCGCCTTTACGCAAAATACGGTAAATCATACTTTTTGGTACGCCTTTCAATTGGGTACGCAAAAAGTTATCGATACGTTGCCCCGCTTCGTCAGCGGTGATAGCAACAATTTTTACGGATGGAGTCTCTGTTTTCATGGTGGGCGATTCTAATTAGCCAACAGGATTCGCGCCACTCATTTTTCTATGCTTATATTTAGTTTTGCACCTTATTACTTCACTACGTGATCACTTTATTGATGGTTATTAAACCAATCACCAGCAAGAAGTGAAAAAACTGTGAGTAAGCGGGTGATAAATGGTAAAAGTCATCTTGCTATAACAAGGCTTGCAGTGGAATAATGAGGCCGTTTCCGTGTCCATCCTTGTTAAAACAAGAAATTTTACGGAATAACCCATTTTGCCCGACCGATCATCCACGCAGCAATGGCGTAAGACGTATTGATCTTTCAGGCAGTTAGCGGGCTGCGGGTTGCAGTCCTTACCGGTAGATGGAAATATTTCTGGAGAGTAATACCCAGTCTGTTTCTTTGATAATTGCGCTGTTTTTCCGCATGAAAAACGGGCAACCGACACTCTGCGCCTCTTTGAGCTAACGATAACCGTGAGGTTGGCGACGCGACTAGACACGAGGCCATCGGTTCACACCCGGAAAGGCGTTACTTTGCCCGCAGCTTAGTCGTCAATGTAAGAATAATGAGTAAGTTACGATGAAAAGAATGTTAATCAACGCAACTCAGCAGGAAGAGTTGCGCGTTGCCCTTGTAGATGGGCAGCGTCTGTATGACCTGGATATCGAAAGTCCAGGGCACGAGCAGAAAAAGGCAAACATCTACAAAGGTAAAATCACCCGCATTGAACCGAGTCTGGAAGCTGCTTTTGTTGATTACGGCGCTGAACGTCACGGTTTCCTCCCACTAAAAGAAATTGCCCGCGAATATTTCCCTGCTAACTACAGTGCACATGGTCGTCCCAACATTAAAGATGTGTTGCGTGAAGGTCAGGAAGTCATTGTTCAGATCGATAAAGAAGAGCGCGGCAACAAAGGCGCGGCATTAACCACCTTTATCAGTCTGGCGGGTAGCTATCTGGTTCTGATGCCGAACAACCCGCGCGCGGGTGGCATTTCTCGTCGTATCGAAGGCGACGACCGTACCGAATTAAAAGAAGCACTGGCAAGCCTTGAACTGCCGGAAGGCATGGGGCTAATCGTGCGCACCGCTGGCGTCGGCAAATCTGCTGAGGCGCTGCAATGGGATTTAAGCTTCCGTCTGAAACACTGGGAAGCCATCAAAAAAGCCGCTGAAAGCCGCCCGGCTCCGTTCCTGATTCATCAGGAGAGCAACGTCATCGTTCGCGCATTCCGCGATTACTTACGTCAGGACATCGGCGAAATCCTTATCGATAACCCGAAAGTGCTCGAACTGGCACGTCAGCATATCGCTGCATTAGGTCGCCCGGATTTCAGCAGCAAAATCAAACTGTACACCGGCGAGATCCCGCTGTTCAGCCACTACCAGATCGAGTCACAGATTGAGTCCGCCTTCCAGCGTGAAGTTCGTCTGCCGTCTGGTGGTTCCATTGTTATCGACAGCACCGAAGCGTTAACGGCCATCGACATCAACTCCGCACGCGCGACCCGCGGCGGCGATATCGAAGAAACCGCGTTTAACACCAACCTCGAAGCTGCCGATGAGATTGCTCGTCAGCTGCGCCTGCGTGACCTCGGCGGCCTGATTGTTATCGACTTCATCGACATGACGCCAGTACGCCACCAGCGTGCGGTAGAAAACCGTCTGCGTGAAGCGGTGCGTCAGGACCGTGCGCGTATTCAAATCAGCCATATTTCTCGCTTTGGCCTGCTGGAAATGTCCCGTCAGCGCCTGAGCCCATCATTGGGTGAATCCAGCCATCACGTCTGCCCGCGCTGCTCCGGTACCGGTACCGTGCGTGACAACGAATCGCTGTCGCTCTCTATTCTGCGTCTGATCGAAGAAGAAGCGCTGAAAGAGAACACCCAGGAAGTTCACGCCATTGTTCCTGTGCCAATCGCTTCTTATCTGCTGAATGAAAAACGTTCTGCAGTGAATGCGATTGAAACTCGTCAGGACGGCGTGCGCTGTGTGATTGTGCCAAACGATCAGATGGAAACCCCGCACTACCATGTGCTGCGCGTGCGCAAAGGGGAAGAAACCCCAACCTTAAGCTACATGCTGCCGAAGCTGCATGAAGAAGCGATGGCGCTGCCGTCTGAAGAAGAGTTCGCTGAACGTAAGCGTCCGGAACAACCTGCGCTGGCTACCTTTGCCATGCCGGATGTGCCGCCAGCACCAACCCCAGCTGAACCTGCCGCGCCTGTCGTAGCCCCAGCACCTAAAGCTGCACCGGCAACACCAGCAGCTCCTGCACAACCTGGGCTGTTAAGCCGCTTCTTCGGCGCACTGAAAGCGCTGTTCAGCGGTGGTGAAGAAACCAAACCGACCGAGCAACCAGCACCGAAAGCAGAAGCGAAACCGGAACGTCAACAGGATCGTCGCAAGCCTCGTCAGAACAACCGCCGTGACCGTAATGAGCGCCGCGATACCCGTAGTGAACGTACAGAAGGCAGCGATAATCGCGAAGAAAACCGTCGTAATCGTCGCCAGGCACAGCAGCAGACTGCCGAGACGCGTGAGAGCCGTCAGCAGGCTGAGGTAACGGAAAAAGCGCGTACCACCGACGAGCAGCAAGCGCCGCGTCGTGAACGTAGCCGCCGCCGTAACGATGATAAACGTCAGGCGCAACAAGAAGCGAAGGCGCTGAATGTTGAAGAGCAATCTGTTCAGGAAACCGAACAGGAAGAACGTGTACGTCCGGTTCAGCCGCGTCGTAAACAGCGTCAGCTCAATCAGAAAGTGCGTTACGAGCAAAGCGTAGCCGAAGAAGCGGTAGTCGCACCGGTGGTTGAAGAAACTGTCGCTGCCGAACCAATTGTTCAGGAAGCGCCAGCTCCACGCACAGAACTGGTGAAAGTCCCGCTGCCAGTCGTAGCGCAAGCTGCACCAGAACAGCAAGAAGAGAACAATGCCGATAACCGTGACAACGGTGGCATGCCGCGTCGTTCTCGCCGCTCGCCTCGTCACCTGCGCGTGAGTGGTCAGCGTCGTCGTCGCTATCGTGACGAGCGTTATCCAACCCAATCGCCAATGCCGTTGACCGTAGCGTGCGCATCTCCGGAACTGGCCTCTGGCAAAGTCTGGATCCGCTATCCAATTGTACGTCCGCAAGATGTACAGGTCGAAGAGCAGCGCGAACAGGAAGAAGTACAAGTGCAGCCGATGGTGACTGAGGTCCCTGTCGCCGCCGCTGTCGAACCTGTTGTTAGCGCACCGGTTGTTGAAGAAGTGGCTGAAGTTGTAGAAGCCCCCGTTCAGGTTGCCGAACCGCAACCGGAAGTGGTTGAAACGACGCATCCTGAAGTGATTGCCGCCGCGGTAACTGAACAGCCGCAGGTGATTACCGAGACTGATGTTGCCGTAGCCCAGGAAGTTGCAGAACACGCAGAACCGGTGGTTGAACCGCAGGAAGAGACGGCAGATATTGAAGAAGTTGCCGAAACTGCTGAGGTTGTGGTTGCTGAACCTGAAGTTGTTGCTCAACCTGCCGCGCCTGTCGTCGCTGAAGTCGCAGCAGAAGTTGAAACGGTAGCCGCGGTTAAACCTGAGGTCACCGTTGAGCATAACCACGCTACCGCGCCAATGACGCGCGCTCCGGCACCGGAATATGTTCCGGAGGCACCGCGTCACAGTGACTGGCAGCGCCCTACTTTTGCCTTCGAAGGCAAAGGTGCCGCAGGTGGTCATACGGCAACGCATCATGCCTCTGCCGCTCCTGCGCGTCCGCAACCTGTTGAGTAATAATTAGCTCAAGCAATCAAGCCCTGGTAACTGCCAGGGCTTTTTTATTTCAGGGTAGCATCTTTGTTGTAATGACATTAGCGTTACATGCGCTGTATAATTATCATCCATGCAAAGCCGAAGGATATATTTATGCCAGCAGCCAATAACATTCCAACCAGGCGCGAATCTTTAAATTTGCGCATAAAACCCGCAGAACGCGATCTTATTGACCGGGCCGCTAAAGCCCGAGGAAAAAATCGCACCGAATTTGTCCTTGAGGCCGCCAGAGCCGCAGCTGAAGAGGCGCTCATTGAGCAGAGAATTTTCAGGATCGATTCTGATGATTACCAGCTATTTTTGAATCGTCTGGATCAGCCCCCCGCGCCCAATGCTGCATTACGCAAAACCATGCAAACACCCGCGCCGTGGGAGCAAAAAAAATGATTCAGGCCCCCGAGCCACTCATGGCAAGGCATCAATTCACCTCTTTTTGCTCGGGAGTAGAAACGATGGATAACTGGCTAAAGCAGAGAGCCCTAAAAAATCAGCTTGCCGGCGCATCACGTACATTTGTTAGCTGTGATACGTATAGCAACGTTTTGGCATATTATTCGCTTGCTTCCAGCGCCGTTGAAACGTATGTCGCGACAGGACGATTTCGCCGAAATATGCCAGAACCGATCCCTGTTGTAGTACTTGGTCGTCTGGCAATAGATAAATCATTACAGGGTCAGGGCATCGGTCGTGCGATGGTCAGAGATGCCGGTCTACGAGTACTACAGGCGGCTGAAGTCATTGGTATTCGCGGAATGTTGGTCCATGCGTTATCAGACCAGGCCCGTGAGTTTTATCTGCGAGTGGGGTTTGAACCATCGCCTGTCGATTCTATGATACTGATGGCAACATTGGCTGATTTGCAGGAATGTCTTAAATAGTTCGTTATGTCTCATGCAAAAAATGCCCGCCCCGGCGATCCCAGAGCAGGCAGAGAAAACATACCCAGTTTCATGATATGTTTTAAAGCGAGCTTATTTGTTGAGCTGGAAGAGCGACAATCCCTGCATATCGGTAAATGCTTTATACGATGCCTGCAATGCCGTTTGCTGCATGATGTAAGATGAAATAGTTGCATTCCAGTCCACATCAACCAGATCGCTCATCTGCTGCGTTTGCCCTAATGCGCGATCGCTACCTAATGAATCCAGCGACTCCAGTTCGTTCAGCTGCGTGCCTAATTCCGCGCGAACGGTCAGGACATTGTTCAGCGAGTTTTTCAGTCCGCGGTTGGTTTTATCTAACGCCGCAGCGGCGGTTTCTTTATCCGCTTCGCTATCCGCGACCGGCGTTTTCAGGGCTGCGATGGCGCTATCCAGCATGGCAAAAAGATTGGTTTCAGAAGCGCTACCGTCTGGTTCCGCTACCGCGTTGCTGGTAATACTGTCGAAAATTTTGTCACCCGTGTGCCCTATCACCATCGAACGCGAAGCATCGACCTGTTGTTTAATACTTTCTGCTCCGCCTTCGTATTTGCCATCCGCCTCGCTAAACGGTGCGGATTCTGTTTTATAACCGGCAAAAATGTAGCGCCCGTTACCGTCAGTGGTGTTCGCCAGATTCAGCAACTGGTCACGAAGCCCCTGAATATCCGTAGCCAGCGAGGCCCGGTCATCGTCACTCAAGGTGCCATTGCTGGCGTAGACAATTTTTTCCTGAGCATTCTGGATAGCGGTGGTGACCTGGCTAAGTACACTCTCTTCCAGTGACACTTTTTGAGTGGCGAAAGTACGCGCCAGCGTGTACTGGCTGTTTTGCGCCTGTGCCTGGGAGAGAACAACAGCTTGTGATGCAGCAATGGGATCATCTGAAGGGTTAACGACTCGCTTACCCGTCGACATCTGTTCGCCGTACTTCATCCATTCTGCCTGAGAGTTGGTGATGCCGCGCATGTTTTGCTGGTACATCATCTGGGTACTGAAACGCATTTTATCTCCCCTTAGCGAATGTTAATCAGCGCATCAAAAATCGCGTTTGCCGTCTGCAGAACCTGCGCATTCGCGAGGTAATACTGCTGAAAACGTTGCAGATTTCCGTACTCCTCATCGAGATTGACACCGGAAATCGACTGCTGCTGATTGGAAAGCTGCGTCACCACATTACCTTGCGTGGTGCTACTGGTTTTCAACGTCGCGGTTTTATTACCGATATCACTCACTAACGAGGCATAAGCGTCGTTAAAGGATTTCGCACCGCCCACCGTTTTACTGTTGCTTTGCAGATCCAGCAGGGCCTGACCGTTGCGGTTGTCGCTATCACCCGCATCTTCTTCGCTCGCCATGGCGATTTTCGCTTCGTCGGTGATTAATACATCCATGTTGACGATGGCGTCACTTACCGGTTTCAGCGTGAAGCTGTCGTTAACGGCAGGCGTTCCTGTAAACGTCAACTCCAGACCATCAAATGCCACTTTACCGTTGGCATCCGGCGTCACCGTAAAAGTGGTATTACTGGCAAGGCGGGTGACCTGCCACTGATTATTATCGAACGAGATTTTGTAATCTGTCGCCAGTACCGCGGAGGCATCAGTTACCGTGGCACCGATCGCAACGTCACCTTTGTTTTTCGTGTTTTGCAGAACCGCGGGCTTACCGATAGCAAAGAAATCTTCACCGGCATCGCCGTTAGCATCAAATCCGGCTTTGTGTTGGGTATTGAAAGCCTCGGCAAATGCCAGCGCCAGTTGTCCAAGCGTATTACGCGTCTGGTCAAGATCCTGAGAACGGAATGTCAGAATGCCGCCCAGCGACCCGGTATTCAGTAATTTCTCCGGGATCTCAATATTGCCTGCCGTCCCATCAACATAAGCGACAGTCGTACGAGAAGGGTCGGCACTGGAAGGAACTGCCGCAAGTTGCCGCGCCGTACTTCCCTGAACCAGTGAGTAGCCATTGGCCATCGTGATGTTATAAGTGCCACCATCCTGAACGCTGACTTCTACGCCAACAATCTGGTTTAATTCGCTCACCAGTTGATCGCGTTGATCCAGCAGATTGTTAGGTGACGCCCCTGCCCCCACGCCTGTCAGGCGGGAGATCTGATCGTTCAGGCTGGCGATTTGTTTAGCGTAATTGTTGATCTGATCAACGCTGGCACCTATCGCGATATTGACCTGTTTGTCCTGGTCGCGCAGATATTGATCGGTGGTTTTAAACTGATTCACCAATCCTTCTGATTTCCCAATCAGCGCCTGGCGCGCTGCCGGGTCTTCCGCGTTACTCACCAGCGTTTGCAGGCTGGTGAAGAAATCCTGCATCTGTGTTGCCAGCGAAGAGGTACTGGTGGAGAGCATATTGTCGATTTTCGACATCTGCTCATAGCGGGCGGTCAGGCCGCTACTTTGCGTCTGCGCAGCACGTAACTGGTTGGTAATAAACGCATCATACTCACGCTGCACACCAGAAACGTAGACGCCATTGCCAACCCAGCCGCCAGCGCCCAACGTGCTATTGGCCTGCGCCATAATAGTGGTTTGGCGGGTATATCCGGCAACGTTATAGCTGGAGATATTATTACTTGCCGTATTTAACGCCGCCTGGGCCGCGTTCAGTCCGCTCATGGCGTTATTGATCAAGCTGGACATGGAGGTTCCTTATAAGCCTTCAATTACAGAGTATTATCGGCAGCGCCCCGCCGGACTTGAGTTATTCAGAACAGATTATCAATGTTCATGCTGTAGGTTTTGCTCACCTTGTCGCTTATCGATTTCATCTGCTGAATCATGTTGGTGAGTTTACGGGCATAGTGAGGATCTGTGGCATAGCCCGCGTCCTGTAGGGCCTGCGCCCCCTGCTCCGCACTCGCGGCGGTCGTCACGGCGGCGTAGCGCGGGTTACGCGTTAACAGCCCAACGTAATCCGACAATGCTTCCAGATACGAGCTGTAGACCCGAAACTTCGCTTTTACTTTCTTCGCTTCGCCATTTTCATATTCAGTCGTGGTGATTTCAGTGACTGGCCCTTTCCAGTTGCCAGAGGCTTTGACACCAAACAGGTTATAGCTCGGCTCGCCGTTTTCTCGGCGGATTTGCCGTTGTCCCCAGCCAGATTCCAGCGCCGCCTGAGCGAGGATCAAATGATGTGGCACACCACTTTGCTGGCTTGCCAGTTGGGCGGGCAACGAGAGTTGCGCGAGGAATGCTTTACTGTCACCCGGCAGCGAATCATCGTAGTTACGTGGTACGGCCTTTTGCACCAGCTGCGAAAGCGTCTGATTTTGATAACGCACCACAGTTTCGAGCGGGAATTTCATCGGTGCTGCTGGCGTGGGCTCCTCTGGCAATGGTTGTTCTGGCGTCATCTGTTTAACCATCATCTCTGCAAGCCCCAGACCTTTGCCCGCCGTCATCTGTTGGGCAATCTGCTGGTCATACATACTGGTATACAGGCGAGTGTGCTCGCTGCTGAACAGGCCATCTTTTGGTAAAGCGTCGCGCATGCTTTTCAACATCATCTGCACGAACATCCCTTCCACCTGGCGGGCCACCGGACGGATATTTGCCGCCGGATCTTCGCCCGCTTTCGCCTTAAGTTCGTTGAGCGATTGTGCATCCCAGGCCGCACTTGCCAGTAGTTTGCTGTCGCTGATCATCAGATGATTTCCAGTTTTGCCCGCAGACATCCCGCACTTTGCATTGATTGCAGTATGGACATCAGATCCATCGGCGTAGCGCCCAGCGCATTGAGCGCACGCACCACGTTATTGAGGCTGGCGCTGGAACGTACGCTTTGCAGCGAACCGCCGCTCTGGCGTAAATCGATCTGCGTTTGTGGAGTAACCACAGTCTGCCCGCCACCAAACGGTGTATCTGGCTGGCTGACATTGGCCTGCCGATTTACCGTAACCGAGAGATTCCCCTGCGCTACCGCGCAGCTGTCGAGGGTCACTTCACGATTCATCACCACCGAACCGGTGCGCGAGTTAATCACTACTTTAGCGTCCTGCGGGGTGACATTAACCTGCATATTCTGGATATCTGCAAGGAAACGGACCTGGGAACTGTTGCCACTTGGTACGCGCACCTGAATAGTCCGCGCATCCAACGCGGTGGCGCTGCCATATCCACGCACTCGGTTGATGGTGTCAGCGATTTGCTGTGCCATGCTGAAATCTTCGTCGTTAAGTTGCAAATTAAGGGTATTCCCGACGCCAAACTGGCTGGGCAATTCACGTTCAATAACCGCACCATTGGTGATCCGTCCACCGTTCAGTTGGTTCACCTGAACACTGCTACCGCCAGCGGAGGCCCCTGCGCCGCCAACCAGAATATTGCCCTGCGCCAGCGCATACACCTGACTGTCAACGCCCTTAAGCGGTGTCATCAATAACGTACCGCCACGCAGACTTTTGGCATTTCCCATGGAAGAAACCACCACGTCAATGGTTTGCCCCTGACGTCCAAACGGTGGAAGTGACGCTGTCACCATAACCGCAGCGACGTTTTTTAGCTGCATATTAGTGCCCGTCGGAACGGTAATTCCCAGCTGTGAGAGCATGTTATTAAGCGTTTGTGTGGTAAACGGCGTCTGGGTTGTCTGGTCACCAGTTCCATCCAGCCCCACCACCAGGCCATAGCCAATCAGTGAGTTTTGCCTTACCCCCTGAACACTGGTGAGATCGCGAATACGCTCAGCCTGAGCCGCCGTCGTAATCAGTAGAAGAATTAATGCAGAGAGAAATTTAATCACCACAGCCTCACTTACATTGGAGACAGGTTAAGAAAGAAACGCTGCAACCAGCCCATATTTTGCGCTTCGTTAATGTAGCCATTGCCTACGTATTCAATGCGCGCATCCGCCACCTGAGTAGACGGTACGGTATTGCTGCCGCTGATAGTGCGTGGATTAACCACGCCAGAGAAGCGAATAAATTCGGTACCCTGATTAATGGCGATCTGTTTTTCACCCACCACATGCAGGTTGCCGTTAACCAGTACCTGGTCAACCGTCACCGTCAACGTGCCGCTAAAGGTATTACTGGCATTGGCCCCGCCTTTTCCGTTGAACGTGTTACCACCGGAGGCTTCGACATCGGCACGAGCGTTACCAAACAGCCCCTGCAAATAGCGCAGCACAGTATCAAAGCCAAAATTAGTTTTACCGTCACGGCTGGCATTCGCAGAGGAGCTTTTGCTGGCGCTGACGTTCTCCTGCAACACGATGGTCAGCGTATCGCCAATATTGCGTGGTCGACGATCTTCAAACAGCGGTTGATAGCCATAGTTAATCGGCTGAGCAGACTGGAAAATAGAACCGTTGGCGACGGGCGTCGGACCGGGAACCGGTTGTGCACTGGTCGCCCCCTGTACCAGCGGCGTGGAGGGTATCCAGGCGCAGCCGGTTAGTGAAAGCACCAACAAGCTGGAAATGGCATAAGTATGCGCAGCGTTTTTTTGCATGGCTATCATCTTCAAAAATCAGTAAACCGGTGAATCTGCCACCGGTTATGCCTTAGAGTTGCGTCAGTTTTTGCAGCATCTGATCGGTGGTGGATACCGCTTTACTGTTGATTTCGTAAGCGCGTTGCACCTGAATCATATTGACCAGTTCTTCCGCCACGTTGACGTTAGACGTTTCAACATACCCTTGATACAGCAGTCCCGCGCCGTTCAGGCCCGGCGTGCTTTCGTTCGGTGCACCGGAGGATTGCGTTTCGGTGTAGAGGTTTTCGCCAATACTCTCCAGTCCGGTATCATTCATAAAGGTGGTGAGATTGAGCTGCCCAACCTGAACCGGAGCTGCCTGGCCTTGTTGTGTTACGCTGACCACGCCATCACGACCGATGGTGATACTTAGCGCATTCGCCGGAATGGTGATCGCTGGCTGCACCTGAAAACCACCTGCCGTCACCAGCTGCCCGTTCTGATCCACCTGGAAAGAGCCGTCACGGGTATAGGCTGATGAGCCATCTGGCAACATCACCTGGAAAAAGCCCTGCCCTTTAATCGCGACATCTTTGCTGTTGTTGGTCTGCGACAGATTGCCCTGACTGTGTAAGCGCTCAGTAGCAACCGGACGCACCCCCGTGCCGATTTGTAACCCGGAGGGTAAGGTGGTTTGTTCGGAAGACTGTGCCCCCGGCTGGCGAATGGTTTGATACAGCAGATCTTCAAACACCGCGCGCTGACGCTTAAAACCGTTGGTACTGACGTTTGCCAGGTTGTTGGCAATGACGTCCATATTGGTTTGCTGGGCATCCAGGCCCGTTTTGGCGATCCATAATGAACTGATCATAAAATGTCCTGTAGTGGATTAGTGACAAGCAGAGCAGAAGCACGCGACGGTGCGCATTTCCCCTCACCCTAACCTCTCCCAAAATGGGCGAGAGAATAGTCCGCGCGCTTTTATTGCAATGTCATCAATCGTTTAATTAACTCATCGACAGCAGTTGGTTGGCACGGCCTGCGTTATCATCGACGCTGCTGATCACCTTCATCTGCATTTCAAAACGCCGCGCGCTGGCAATCATGTCGCTCATTGCCGCAACGGCATTGACGTTACTGCCTTCCAGAACTCCCGACATCACACGCAAGGTTGGATCTGCCTGCAGTACCGGCCCACGCGTGGCCTGGCTTTCCGCGCTTAAACGAAAAATGCCGTCGTCACCGCGCTGCACTTCGCTGCCCGTGGCTTTCACCAGTTTCAGACGCCCCACTGGCGCAACCGTATTTGCCGGATCGCCCGGATTCAGCGCCGAGATTGTGCCATCGGCAGCAATAGTGATTTCCGCCCCTTCCGGCACAGCAATTGGCCCCGCCTCGCCTATCACCGGATGCCCCTGAATTGTCAGTTGCCCGGTGGGATCAACCTGAATGCTGCCATTACGCGTATACCCTTCGCTGCCGTCAGCGGTCTGCACGGCCAGCCAGCCATCCTGCTGCAACGCAACGTCCAGCGGGCGCGAGGTGTAATCCATCTTGCCGGGCGTCATGTCTGCACCCGGCGTTGACGCCGTTACCAGCGTGCGCGTGGGCAGTGAAAGCCCTTCCACCGGCACTGCGCGCAAGGCGTTTAACTGCGCGCGAAAACCGGGCGTTGAGGCATTGGCCAGATTACTGGCAGTTACCGCCTGTTGATTCAGCGTCTGGCTGGCTGCTCCCATCGCGGTATAAATTGCGTGATCCATTGAGCTATCCCGTCAGCGATTAGCGTAAGTTAACTAGCGTGTTGAGGATCTGGTCCTGGGTTTTGATGGTCTGGGCGTTAGACTGATAGTTACGCTGGGCAACGATCATATTGACCAGTTCTTTACTGAGATCGACGTTGGACGCTTCCAGCGCACCGTTGGTCAGGGTGCCAAAGTTGCCCGTCCCTGCTGTCCCCAACAGCGCCACGCCAGAAGATTGCGTCGCAGACCAGACGTTGTCGCCTTCGGATGCCAGACCTTCGTTGTTGGCAAAGTTCGCCAGTACAATCTGCCCCAGCAGTTGGGTTTGTTCGTTGGAATAGTTGCCGACAACCGTACCGTCATCATTGATTTGATAACTCACCAGATCGCCCGGTTTATAGCCGTTCTGGGTGGTTGCCACAATGTTGTTAGCGCCGGTATTTTGCTGCATGGAGTTGAGGAAGCTCAGGCTAAACGTGGCGGGGTCTGCGCCGTTAATTGCGCCGGTTGCGATATTATTCGCCATCGCACCATCCACTAATGTGCCATTAGCATTAAATTCCAGTGTTGTCGCTGTCTTCGCAATGCTGTTTGGATCACTGCTATCCTGGGTGTAGACCTGCCAGTTATTATCCCCGGTCTTCACAAAGTACACGCTCATGTCATGAGCATTACCCTGACTGTCGAAAACAGTCACCGAACCTTTTTTGTTATAGCTATCCGCATTGCTGGCGCTGAATGGCGTAACAGTAGGAAGCGGATCACTGGAATTCAGGTTGATCTGCATCGACGCCGTGGTGGTAGCTTTCGCTGCCATCAGGGTATTCGGGATCGAAATATTGGTCGGATTCGCCCCTTGCTGAATAGTCGGCGGCGTACCGGTTGCCGGGTAACCCGTCAGCTGTAAACCTTGCATATTCACCAGGTTACGGTTTTCATCCAGCTTAAATTGTCCGTTACGGCTGTAGAACACCGAACCGTTGCTGTCCACCAGACGGAAAAAACCGTTCTGGCTGATAGCAACGTCCAGACCTCGCCCGGTGTTGGTGGTCGTGCCATCGGTAAAGTCCTGAGTGATACCGGCAACTTTTACCCCCAGTCCCACTTTCGAACCGGCAAACATATCGGCAAAAGAGGCCGTGCCTGATTTAAAGCCGTAGGTGGCGGAGTTGGCGATATTGTTGCCAATAACATCGAGGTTGGTGGCGGCAGCGTTTAATCCGCTAACCGCTTGAGAAAAGGCCATGACTGACTCCTGAAATGTGAAGGCTTAAATTATCTGCCGTACTTCGTCGAGGGTGGTGGTGCCGTAAGTGCCGAGATCCAGCGTATTACCGTTGTTGCCGCGGATCACACCCTGCACCAGAGCAAACTGCAGCGGCTGGGCAACCAGTTGTGTACCACCGTTACTGGCGCTAATCGCTACATTGTAAGAACCGTTCGGCGCAGTGCTGCCGTCAGTCAACGTACCGTCCCAGGTGAAACTGTGGACTCCGGCAGTCAGTTCACCGATATCAATGGTACGGACAACCGCACCGTTTTTATCGGTGATGGTGGCCGTCACTTTGTCTGCCGCCTGTTGCAGCTCAACACCAAACGGCGTGGTCGTGGTCACAGCCCCTTCTTCACTGCCTGTTCCCGCAAGAACAGTGGTGCCGGGGATCATCACGCCGTGACCGATCAGGTTACTGGCCTGTAACGACTGGCTGTTATCAATCTGTCCGGAAATAGATCCGAGCGTGGTATTGAGTTTTTCAATCCCGCTGACCGTGCTGATTTGTGCCAGTTGCGACGTCAGCTCGTTGTTTTCCATTGGATTGGTCGGGTCCTGGTTTTTCAGCTGCGCCACCAACAAAGTCAGAAAACTGCTTTGTAAATCTGCGGCGTTGCTGCCCGTGAGCGAACTACTACTGGTGGTGCTGACGCCGGTATTTGTCGGATCGGTGGTGGTTACCGCAATGGACATAGCTTTCTCCTTTATTGACCGAGCGTAAGGGTTTTCAGCATCATGCTTTTCACCGTGTTGAGCACTTCAACATTGGCCTGATAGCTGCGTGACGCCGACATGGTGTTAACCATCTCCCCGACGACATCAACGTTTGGCATTTTCACGTAGCCCTTTGCATCCGCCAGCGGATTACCCGGTTCATAAACCAGTTTGTCCGGGGCCTGACTTTCTATAACATCGGCAACTTTTACGCCGCCTGTCGCAGCACCTGGCGCAGCGTTAACCTGAAATACCACCTGTTTTGCCCGATATGGCTGTCCATCGGGACCGGTCACGCTATCAGCATTCGCCAGATTACTGGCCGCCACGTTCAGGCGCTGGGACTGAGCAGTTAACGCCGACCCGGCGATATCAAAAATATTCAGCAGTGCCATCCGTTAATTTCCGCTCTGTAAAACGTTCATCATGCCTTTGATTTGCCCGCTCAACGCGCTAAGGCTCATCTGGTATTGCAGGCTGTTATCGGCAAACTGGGTGCGTTCGCGATCCATATCGACGGTATTACCGTCAAGCGAAGGCTGGTCCGGAATACGGTATTGCAGTTCTGCGGTAGGAGGTGTCAGCGCCTGCGCCGGAATGTGTTGCGTTGAGGTCATCGTCAGTGCAACCACGCTTGTTGCATCCCGTCCACGTTGCATGACTTTTTTAAGTTCACTGGCAAAATCGATATCGCGCGCCTGATAACCAGGGGTATCGGCATTGGCGATGTTTGCTGCCAGCACTTCCTGACGCTGGGCGCGCAGATTGAGCGCCTCTTGTTGAAAACGTAAGGCGGCGTCGAGCTTATCGAGCATATCTCCTCCGCAGGTATCAAAATTCTGCCATCAGCTTAAATGCCTTTACGCGCGCGTTATCGGCGGAATAAACGCAAAATGGGTCGCTATTTATGCCGTTGATGGTCATTGCGGACAGGTACAATTCACGTTGTAGATATGGCTGGGGGGCGAAAATGCTGGCAATAAAACGTAGCGTGGCGATCATCGCGATACTGTTCAGTCCGTTAAGTGCGGCGAGCAATCTCACATCGCAATTGCACACCTTTTTTAGCGCCCAGCTCGCGGGGGTAAGTGATGAGGTTCGTGTTTCTATTCGTACAGCGCCCAATCTACTACCGCCGTGCGAGCAGCCATTGCTTTCGATGAGCAATAATTCCCGCCTGTGGGGCAATGTGAATGTGTTGGCACGCTGCGGTAACGACAAACGATATTTACAGGTTAATGTGCAGGCCACAGGAAATTATGTGGTTGCCGCAATGCCCATTGTGCGGGGAGGAAAGCTGGAAGCTGGCAATGTCAAACTGAAACGCGGACGGCTGGACACCTTGCCACCGCGTACGGTGCTGGATATCAATCAACTTGTTGATGCCGTTAGCCTGCGCGATCTATCACCCGATCAACCTATCCAGTTAACCCAGTTTCGCCAGGCATGGCGGGTAAAAGCGGGACAACGCGTCAACGTGATCGCCAGTGGTGATGGGTTTAGCGCCAACGCAGAAGGTCAGGCGCTGAACAATGCAGCCGTCGCACAGAATGCGCGGGTGCGCATGGTATCGGGACAGGTGGTCAGCGGCGTTGTTGATGCAGATGGGAATATTCTTATAAACCTGTAAGCTGTTAAAGATTACCCGTCCCTTGCCGATAAATAAGCAACACATGATAAAAGCGCCCTCAATGAGGAATAAACCATGAGTATTGATCGCACTTCGCCTCTGAAGCCCGTAAGCACCGTTCAACCGCGCGAAAACACTGACGCGCCGGTAACGAACACCCGGGCGGCAAAAACAACCGCCTCCACCAGCACCAGTGTGACGTTAAGCGACGCGCAAGCAAAACTGATGCAACCCGGCAGCAGTGATATCAATCTTGAACGTGTCGAAGCGTTAAAACTGGCGATTCGTAACGGTGAACTAAAAATGGACACCGGCAAAATTGCCGATGCGCTGATCAACGAAGCGCAGCAAGACTTGCAGAGTAACTGATCGTATGACGCGTCTTGCAGAGATCCTCGACCAGATGTCCGCTGTGCTTAACGATCTCAAAACGGTAATGGATCAAGAGCAGCAACATCTCTCTATGGGGCAGATCAACGGCAGCCAGTTGCAATGGATTACAGAACAAAAAAGCTCTCTGCTGGCGACGCTGGATTACCTCGAACAGTTACGCAGGAAAGAACCCAATGCAGCAAATAGCGTTGATATTAGTCAACGCTGGCAGGAAATTACTGTGAAAACGCAGCAACTACGCCAAATGAATCAACATAACGGCTGGTTACTGGAAGGACAGATTGAGCGCAATCAACAGGCGCTGGAAATGTTGAAACCGCATCAGGAACCGACGCTATATGGAGCGAACGGTCAGACCTCAACAACCCATCGCGGCAGTAAAAAGATTTCGATCTGAAGATTATCTCCGGCCTGCACTGCAGGCCGGAATACATTGTTACACCGTCCGGCGGGCAAACTCTTTAACTTTGAAGCCCAGTACCGCCAGTGCAGCAAAGTACGCAGCAATCCCCGCCAGCACGACCGCCATTAAACACAGTAAGCGCCAGGGCATGGTACCCAATGACCACTCCGGCATGATATGTAACATACCTAAAAGCACGCCCGACATCACCAGTACCGCCACCACCAGACGCAACAGAAACGCCATCCAGCCAGGTTGCGGGGTAAAGATTTTCTGCTTACGCAACTGCCAGTAAAGCAGCGAAGCATTCAGACACGCCGCCAGACCAATAGAAAGTGACAGCCCGGCATGTTTCAACGGACCGATAAACGCAAGGTTCATCAATTGCGTTAAAATCAGCGTAACGATGGCAATTTTCACTGGCGTTTTAATGTCCTGGCGGGAATAAAAGCCAGGAGCCAACACTTTCACTACAATCAGGCCAATCAAACCCACCGAGTAGGCAATTAACGCCCGCTGGGTCATCAGCGCATCAAAGGCGGTAAATTTACCGTACTGGAACAGCGAAACGGTTAACGGACCTGAAAGAATGCCCAACGCAACCGCACTCGGCAGCGCCAACAGGAAACAAAGACGCAGCCCCCAGTCCATCAAACGGTTGTATTCATCATGATTGCCACTGGCAAAACTTTTCGACAGCGACGGCAGCAAAATCGTGCCAAGCGCCACGCCCAGTACACCGGACGGAAACTCCATTAAGCGGTCGGCGTAATACATCCAAGACACCGAACCGGAAGCAAGAAACGAGGCAAAAATGGTGTTGATGATTAAGGAGATCTGACTCACAGAGACGCCAAGGATCGCCGGTCCCATCTGTTTCACCACGCGCATTGCTCCGGCATCGTGGAAGTTAATGCGCGGCAGGACCAGCATGCCGATCTTCTTCAGGTGCGGTAGCTGATACACCAGCTGCAGGACGCCGCCGACCGTAACAGCCCACGCCAGCGCCAGCACCGGTGGGTTAAAGTACGGTGCAGCAAACAGCGCGAAACCAATCATGCTGATGTTAAGCAGTGTTGGAGCAAACGCCGGAATCGAGAAGCGGTTCCACGTATTCAGAATCGCTCCCACCAGCGACGCCAGGGAGATCAGCAAGATATAGGGAAAGGTAATCTTTAGTAGCTGGCTGGTCAGGGCAAATTTGTCAGCTGTGTCAGCGAAGCCTGGCGCGGTCACCATGATCACCCAAGGTGCAGCGAGCATGCCTGCGACCGTCACAACCGCCAGCGCGAGTGTCAACAGACCAGAAACATACGAGACAAAGACCCGCGTGGCGTCTTCACCCTGCTTGCTTTTGTATTCCGCCAGAATCGGTACAAATGCCTGGGAAAATGCCCCTTCGGCAAAGATACGGCGTAACAAGTTAGGAAGTTTAAAAGCGACGAAAAAGGCGTCGGTTGCCATCCCTGCGCCAAAGATTCTGGCGACAATTGCGTCTCGTGCGAAGCCAAGCACACGCGAAAACATGGTCATCGAGCTGACGGCGGCCAGCGATTTTAATAAATTCATCGGTGTTCTAATCCAGACCCACGGGCAAAACGCCTGCAAGGCAGGCGCTGAAAGAGGCGAATAGTCTACCTGGATTATGGTGAATTGCTACCGCCAGATGTTACAGGGTTTATTCACTCATCGCATCGCGCCAGATCTTGTCAACGATACGTTGCGCCAGCACTGCCTGTTCGCCGGCGGTTTGCGGAACTGTCTGATTTTGCACGCATTCAATGAAGTGCCGCGCACAGCCGACAAATCCACGTTGCTCAAGCGTACTCTGCCAACCAGGAATCGGTTTATTCACTACACCCTGCCCACGCTCCTCACGCCATTCGCGCATATCCGTAATGTCGATGAGCGCACCGTCAGTCACGGCCTGCACGGTTTCACGCTGACTTCCGGCACGGCGATGCATACAGGTGGTGATCTGCAAAGGACCGGCCGAAAAATGGTGCTCGGCAAACAGCATTTCGCCAGCGTCATTAGTCAGTAGCGTACCGCCATCCAGAGAGGCTTTGCCGCCCGACAACCACAGCGCGGTATCCACCACATGCAGATAATCATCCAGCAACGTGAAATAAAGATCGTGTGGCCCGACGCTATTGCTACGATGTTTATCCATTCTTAGCGAGGCTGCGGTGGCGAGTTGCTTTTTTAGCTCACCGTAGAGTGGTGCGAAACGACGGTTAAAACCGACCATCAACGTCAGTTTTTTCCGCGCCGCCAGTTCCACCAGCCGTTCAGCATCGCGCAGATTTTCTGCCAGCGGTTTATCGACACAGACATGTACCCCCGCATTGAGTAACGTACTGACCACGTCAAAGTGGCTGGCGGTGCTGGAATGCACAAAAACCGCATCGCAACTGGCGGCAAGGCTGGATAACGAATCGGCATAAGGAATGCGCCAGCTTTCACAAATTGGCAGGGCTTTCGCGCGCGTAGGCGACCAGGCTCCTTGTAACATCCAGTCAGACGCTGCCGCCAGCACCGGTAACCACGCTTTTTGCGCAATGCCGCCTAATCCCACTACGCCGATACGTAATTTTTTCACTTTAATCTCCCAGATGGGCCAGCAACGAATCAAGACGCTGTTTCAGTTCTGCCACTTCGATTTCCAGGGCTTCGACGCGTGCCTGTAAATCACCGTCAACCGCGTTCGACATATCCATCACCGCCGGCTGATCTTCAACCTCACCACTGAAAAGATGCATGTAGCGGCTTTCACGTTTACCCGGTTCGCGGGCCAGACGCACCACAAAAGGACCATCTTCGCGATTTGCCAGTTGTTCCAGCGTCGACTCCACTTCCGCCATATCGCTGAATTCATACATTCGCGCGGCGCGGCTGCGCAGTTCACCCGGCGTCTGGGCACCACGCAATAACAACGTGGTGATTAACGCCACTTCTGCGGCGCTCAGTTTCAGATCGCCAAATTCTGAATTACAAAAACGTTGCTCATATTTGGTGACCCGATTACCAAAACCGCTCACTGTGCGTAGATAATGACGTTTGACCAGATTATCCAGCTGTTCCTGCACTTCGGATTCACTCAGATTCATGACCGGTTCACGGTTCGTTTTCTGATTACAGGCCGTGACTACACCATTGACTGAGAGCGGGTATTGCTCCGGCGTGGTCACCTGCTTTTCCAGCAAGCAACCAATCACGCGAGCTTCAAGGGCAGTAAGTTGATATTTCATGAGATTCTCCTTAGCGGCCGGGCGTCCAGTCTGGGGTAGTTAATGCCGTCAGTACGTGATCGCGCCATTGTCCATCAATCAACAGATAGTCTTTCGCATAGCCTTCTTTTTCAAAACCCAATCGCGCCAGTAAATCACCGCTGCGTTTATTGTGCGGCATATAATTAGCCATAATGCGATGAATATGTTGGGTGCGCTGCATATAACGAATGGCTGCGGTCAGGGCTTCAAACATGAGTCCTTTGCCCTGCCATTTTTGCCCAATCGAATAACCGAGATAGCAGGCATGAAAAGAGCCACGAACAACATTGGAAAAATTGGCAACGCCAATAATCTCTTTTTCGTCCGGGTCGAATAAGCCAAAGTAGAAAGCTGAACCTTGTTTATGAAATTCGTTAATCATCCCTAGCCTGGCCTGCCAGCCTGATGGATAACAGTGGCTTTCGTCGCGCACTGGCTCCCAGGGCTTGAGGAAATGGCGATTCTCTGCGTAATAATCCGCAAGACGCCAGGCATCACGATCATGCACCAGACGCACGACCAGTCGGTCTGTGGTTAAGCGCACTTTTGGCACGTTACTGCGATAGCCAAACATTCTATACCTACTCCTTCCCGTAACGTCTTTAATACGCTGTAAGTATTACTATACCTGCGCAACCAGACCCTGTGAAAAGTCCAGAATGCCATTTTCTGCATTATTCACATATTTGATAAAAACTCTTTATCAAAGCGACGTTTTGATAAAAAAATATTGTCCCCGAAGTGATGGGAAAAGTCTTAGCGGCAATGCAGAATAGAAAGTGCTCATCTTTTATTTCCCGGGAGGGGAAATGTCCCGCGTGTCGCAGGCGAGGAACCTGGGTAAATATTTCCTGCTCATCGATAATATGCTGGTCGTGCTGGGGTTCTTTGTTGTCTTCCCGCTGATCTCTATCCGCTTCGTTGATCAAATGGGCTGGGCCGCCGTCATGGTCGGTATTGCCCTCGGCCTACGCCAGTTTATTCAGCAAGGTCTGGGTATTTTCGGCGGAGCAATTGCCGACCGCTTTGGTGCCAAACCGATGATTGTTACCGGTATGCTGATGCGTGCCGCCGGATTCGCCACAATGGGTATCGCCCACGAACCGTGGCTACTGTGGTTTTCATGCCTGCTTTCGGGACTCGGCGGCACGTTGTTTGATCCGCCGCGTTCGGCGCTGGTGGTGAAATTAATCCGTCCACAGCAGCGTGGTCGTTTTTTCTCGCTGTTGATGATGCAGGACAGTGCCGGTGCGGTCATTGGCGCATTGTTGGGGAGCTGGCTGTTGCAATACGACTTTCGCCTGGTCTGCGCCACAGGGGCAGTTTTGTTTGTGCTGTGTGCAGCGTTCAATGCGTGGTTGTTACCGGCATGGAAACTCTCCACCGTACGCACGCCCGTTCGCGAAGGCATGACCCGCGTGATGCGCGACAAGCGTTTTGTCACCTATGTCCTGACGCTGGCGGGTTACTACATGCTGGCTGTACAAGTGATGCTGATGCTGCCAATTATGGTCAACGACGTGGCGGGCGCGCCCTCTGCCGTTAAATGGATGTATGCCATTGAAGCGTGTCTGTCGTTAACGTTGCTCTATCCTATCGCCCGCTGGAGTGAAAAGCATTTTCGTCTGGAACATCGGTTGATGGCTGGGCTGTTGATAATGTCATTAAGCATGATGCCAGTGGGCATGGTCAGCGGCCTGCAACAACTTTTCACCCTGATTTGTCTGTTTTATATCGGGTCGATCATTGCCGAGCCTGCGCGTGAAACCTTAAGTGCTTCGCTGGCAGACGCAAGAGCTCGCGGCAGCTATATGGGGTTTAGCCGTCTGGGTCTGGCGATTGGCGGCGCTATTGGTTATATCGGTGGCGGCTGGCTGTTTGACCTGGGCAAATCGGCGCACCAGCCAGAGCTTCCGTGGATGATGCTGGGCATTATTGGCATCTTCACTTTCCTTGCGCTGGGTTGGCAGTTTAGCCAGAAACGCGCCGCGCGTCGTTTGCTTGAACGCGACGCCTGATTTGATACTCCCCCCTGACTCCTCCATACTGAAAGTGAACTGACAGCCAAATGGAGGAGTCACGTGAAGCTATACATTTACGATCACTGCCCTTACTGCCTCAAAGCCCGCATGATTTTCGGCCTGAAAAATATCCCCGTCGAATTACATGTTCTGCTCAACGACGACGCAGAAACACCCACCCGGATGGTCGGTCAAAAACAGGTTCCCATTCTGCAAAAAGATGACAGCCGCTATATGCCAGAAAGCATGGACATCGTTCACTATGTCGATAAACTCGACGGCAAACCGTTACTGACCGGCAAACGTTCCCCTGCCATTGAAGAGTGGCTGCGCAAGGTCAATGGCTACGCCAACAAACTGCTGTTGCCGCGTTTTGCCAAATCGGCATTTGATGAGTTTTCTACTCCCGCCGCGCGCAAATATTTCGTCGACAAGAAAGAGGCCAGCGCGGGTAATTTTGCCGACCTGCTGGCCCACTCTGACGGTCTGATTAAGAATATCAGCGATGATTTACGTGCGCTGGACAAACTGATCGTCAAACCGAACGCCGTGAATGGCGAACTTTCGGAAGATGATATTCAGCTATTTCCGCTCCTGCGTAATCTGACGCTGGTAGCCGGAATCAACTGGCCAAGCCGCGTTGCTGATTACCGCGATAATATGGCGAAACAGACACAAATCAATTTGTTATCATCAATGGCGATTTAATCCTGACCCGCCGCGGCAGCCTGTATTCGCGGGTTGCCGCCGTTTTCAGTTTTTTCTGCTGGCGCGTTTATCGCTGGTGACACATGCTGCGTTGTGTCAGGATATTGACGCAGATTTCATGTCGAGGACTACCATGAACAAGTTTTTATTTGCCGCTGCATTGATCGTCAGTGGCCTGCTCGTTGGCTGTAATCAACTCACCCAATACACCATCACCGAACAAGAAATTAACCAGTCGCTTGCGAAACATAATAATTTCTCAAAAGATATCGGTTTACCCGGCGTGGCTGACGCCCATATTGTTCTGACAAACCTGACCAGCCAAATTGGTCGCGAAGAGCCGAATAAGGTTACCCTAACCGGAGACGCCAATCTGGACATGAACTCCCTGTTCGGTAGCCAGAAAGCGACCATGAAACTGAAGCTGAAAGCGCTGCCCGTGTTTGATAAAGAAAAAGGTGCGATCTTCCTGAAAGAGATGGAAGTGGTCGATGCGACGGTACAACCGGAAAAAATGCAAACGGTGATGCAAACGTTGCTCCCCTATTTGAACCAGGCATTACGCAATTACTTTAACCAGCAACCAGCTTACGTCCTGCGCGAAGATGGCAGCCAGGGCGAAGCAATGGCGAAGAAACTGGCGAAAGGCATTGAAGTGAAGCCAGGCGAAATTGTCATTCCGTTTACTGATTAATCACGAGGGCGCATTCGCGCCCTTTATTTTTCGTGCAAAGGAAAACGTTTCCGCTTATCCTTTGTGTCCGGCAAAAACATCCCTTCAGCCGGAGCATAGAGATTAATGACTGCACCATCCCAGGTATTAAAGATCCGCCGCCCAGACGACTGGCACCTTCACCTCCGCGATGGCGACATGTTAAAAACTGTCGTGCCGTATACCAGCGAAATTTATGGACGGGCTATCGTAATGCCCAATCTGGCTCCGCCCGTGACCACCGTTGAGGCTGCCGTGGCTTATCGCCAGCGTATTCTTGACGCCGTACCTGCCGGGCACGATTTCAGCCCGCTGATGACCTGTTATTTGACAGATTCACTAGACCCTAATGAGCTTGAGCGTGGATTTAACGAAGGCGTGTTCACCGCTGCCAAACTTTACCCGGCAAACGCAACCACTAACTCCAGTCACGGCGTGACGTCAGTTGACGCAATCATGCCGGTACTTGAGCGCATGGAAAAAATCGGTATGCCGTTACTGGTGCATGGTGAAGTGACACATGCAGATATCGACATTTTTGATCGTGAAGCGCGCTTTATTGAAAGCGTGATGGAACCGCTGCGCCAGCGCCTGACTGCGCTGAAAGTCGTTTTTGAGCACATCACCACCAAAGATGCTGCCGACTATGTCCGTAACGGAAATGAACGGCTGGCTGCCACCATCACTCCGCAGCATCTGATGTTTAACCGCAACCATATGCTGGTTGGTGGCGTGCGTCCACACCTGTATTGTCTACCCATCCTCAAACGCAATATTCACCAACAGGCACTGCGTGAACTGGTCGCCAGCGGTTTTAATCACGTATTCCTCGGTACGGATTCTGCGCCGCATGCACGTCATCGCAAAGAGAGCAGCTGCGGCTGCGCGGGCTGCTTCAACGCCCCCACCGCGCTGGGCAGTTACGCTACCGTCTTTGAAGAGATGAATGCTCTGCAGCACTTTGAAGCATTCTGTTCTGTAAACGGCCCGCAGTTCTATGGCTTGCCGGTCAACGACACATTCATCGAACTGGTCCGCGAAGAGCAACAGGTTGCTGAAAGCATCGCATTGACTGATGACACACTGGTGCCATTCCTCGCCGGGGAAACGGTACGCTGGTCCGTTAAACAATAAAAATCCTAGCTTCCTGTTGTCATTAGGTTATTTTACCTGTATAAATAACCAGTATATTCAACAGGGGGCTATTATGCGAATTGAAGTCACCATAGCGAAAACTTCTCCATTGCCAGCTGGGGCTATTGACGCCCTGGCTGGCGAACTTTCCCGCCGTATTCAGTATGCGTTTCCTGATAATGAAGGCCACGTATCGGTACGTTATGCCGCAGCGAATAATTTATCGGTTATTGGCGCAACAAAAGAAGATAAACAGCGCATTAGCGAAATTCTCCAGGAAACGTGGGAAAGCGCCGATGACTGGTTTGTCAGCGAATAATATGCAGTGATTTTTGTTTTTGCCGGGTCGCCCCGGCTTTTTTATTTTACTTACAAATTTTGAGTACAAAATTTCTACACTTCCTCAAAATAATTGCACAATATGCTAAAAAAATATGAATGACATGCTGTTTTATTGTTCATATAAATCTTAAAAGCAGAAATTTATCTGTTCCCCCCTTTAAAAATTCGGTGAATACCCTTACTTATTGGTATACTGAAGTTGCTTCAGATAAAAACGCATTGAACCTCGAATAACGTTGTCTAGTAACACGAATTAGGGGGCCATGATGGAAAAAAATAATGAAGTCATTCAGACTCATCCGCTCGTAGGGTGGGACATCAGCACCGTTGATAGCTATGATGCGCTGATGTTGCGTTTGCACTACCAGACCCCAAATAAGTCCGAGCAGGAAGGGACTGAAGTTGGTCAGACGCTCTGGTTAACCACTGATGTTGCCAGACAATTTATTTCGATATTAGAAGCAGGAATCGCCAAAATTGAATCCGGTGATTTCCCGGTAAACGAGTATCGGCGTCATTAACATGACATGACCATCCACCCAAAAGGCACCTCACCGGTGCCTTTACCATTTCTGGGTTGTATATCTGCATTCAGTTAATTACTCTGCTTAAACCATGAGAGCAGAGAGAAAAAAATGAAATACGATCTCATCATTATTGGCAGCGGTTCCGTAGGCGCTGCCGCCGGGTATTATGCAACCCGTGCCGGTTTAAACGTGCTAATGACCGACGCCCATATGCCACCACATCAACACGGCAGCCACCACGGCGATACGCGATTAATTCGCCATGCTTATGGTGAAGGCGAAAAGTATGTCCCGCTGGTTCTCCGCGCGCAAACGCTGTGGGATGAACTCTCCCGCCACAACGAAGAAGATCCCATTTTTGTACGCTCTGGCGTCATTAACCTTGGCCCGGCTGATTCCACATTTCTCGCCAACGTCGCCCACAGCGCCGAACAATGGCAACTCAACGTTGAAAAGCTCGATGCGCAAGGGATTATGGCCCGCTGGCCGGAAATACGCGTCCCGGACAACTACATCGGCTTATTTGAGACTGATTCCGGTTTTTTGCGCAGCGAACTGGCGATTAAAACCTGGATCCAACTGGCGAAGGAAGCGGGCTGTGCGCAGCTGTTCAACTGCCCGGTCACCGCAATTCGTCATGACGATGATGGCGTAACTATTGAAACGGCTGACGGTGATTATCAGGCGAAAAAAGCGATTGTCTGCGCGGGAACATGGGTAAAAGACCTGCTCCCGGAGCTGCCTGTCCAGCCCGTACGCAAAGTATTTGCCTGGTATCAGGCCGATGGTCGCTATAGCGTGAAGAATAAATTCCCGGCGTTTACCGGTGAACTGCCCAATGGCGATCAATATTATGGTTTTCCGGCAGAAAACGACGCGTTGAAGATTGGCAAACATAACGGAGGCCAGGTTATCCATTCAGCGGATGAACGTGTTCCGTTTGCGGAAGTGGTCAGCGATGGTTCGGAAGCCTTCCCGTTCTTGCGCAATGTATTGCCGGGTATCGGTTGCTGCCTGTACGGCGCTGCCTGCACCTATGATAATTCGCCTGACGAAGATTTTATTATCGATACCCTACCCGACCACGATAATACACTGCTCATTACCGGCCTGAGTGGGCACGGTTTTAAATTTGCGTCAGTTTTAGGGGAAATAGCTGCCGATTTTGCGCAAGACAAAAAAAGCGATTTTGATTTGACGCCATTCAGGCTTTCCCGCTTCCAATAATCATCATTACGGCCTCCAGAATGAGGCCGTTTTTACAGGAGTATTTAATGCGTCGGCTGTTGCACTATCTCATCAATAATATTCGCGAGCATCTGATGCTTTATCTTTTTCTCTGGGGATTGTTGGCAATTATGGATCTGATCTATGTGTTTTATTTTTAGTTTTCCGCACTGACATAAACTGACAAATATTTAATCTCCCTTTCATTTAGCGTGAAAAATTGAATGAGATTATTCCTGCTTCTATAGCACTCACCAGACATCTCTGATGCTGAACCCACTAAACTTATGAAGATTCTTTCATTATTAATTCAAAATTATTGAAATAAAAATAAATATCATTCAATTTGTTATTTTTGTGTTGCAATTCATTCTCCGACACGCCATTTTCTTTCTCTCGCAAATTCGTTTTGGATGCACTTATGTCATTCACAAATACCCCTGAACGCTATGGTGTTATATCTGCGGCCTTCCATTGGCTAAGCGCAATTATTGTCTACGGCATGTTTGCTTTAGGTCTGTGGATGGTCACGCTCAGTTATTACGATGGCTGGTATCACAAAGCACCCGAACTGCATAAAAGCATCGGTATTTTGTTAATGATGGGGCTGGTTATTCGCGTTCTGTGGCGCGTCATATCTCCACCGCCGGGTCCGCTGCAGAGTTATTCGCCCATGACTCGTCTTGGCGCAAAGGCTGGACATCTCGCATTGTACTTATTGCTGTTCGCCATCGGCATCAGCGGCTATCTGATCTCAACTGCCGATGGTAAACCGATCAGCGTTTTTGGCTGGTTTGACGTCCCCGCGACCCTCGCCGACGCTGGCGCACAGGCTGACTTCGCCGGTGCCCTGCATTTTTGGCTCGCGTGGAACGTCGTAGTACTGTCCGTTATGCATGGATTTATGGCCCTGAAGCATCATTTCATCGATAAAGACGACACTCTGAAGCGCATGCTGGGAAAGTCGTCATCTGACTATGGAGTATAAAAAATGAAAAAAAGCCTGCTTGGTTTAACCTTCGCTTCCCTGATGTTCTCTGCCGGTTCAGCGGTTGCCGCCGATTACAAAATTGACAAAGAAGGTCAGCACGCCTTTGTTAACTTTCGCATCCAGCATCTTGGCTATAGCTGGTTATATGGCACCTTTAAAGATTTCGACGGTACTTTTACCTTTGATGAAAAAAATCCGGCTGCCGATAAAGTGAATGTGACAATTAACACCACCAGCGTCGATACTAATCACGCCGAACGCGATAAACATCTTCGCAGTGCAGATTTCCTCAATACTGCAAAATATCCACTGGCAACATTCACCTCCACCAGCGTGAAGAAAGACGGTGACGACCTGGATATTACCGGCGATCTGACGCTGAATGGCGTAACCAAACCCGTCACGCTGGAAGCGAAATTAATTGGTCAAGGCGACGACCCGTGGGGTGGTAAACGTGCAGGCTTCGAGGCCGAAGGCAAAATTAAGCTCAAGGACTTCAATATCAAAACAGATTTAGGTCCAGCTTCTCAGGAAGTGGATCTGATTATTTCAGTGGAAGGCGTACAGCAGAAGTAAGCGTGAAATGTTGCCGGATGGCACGCATCCGGCAATGATATTTATTCTGTTGGATCAGGAATGCCCAGTGTTGTATTCAGACGTCCACGAGACTTATTAAAGATCTTATTGCCATTTTCACGTCCTGCCCGACGGCGTCGCTGTTCTTCAGGCGGTAACGCGCTTTCTTCGCAGCAAATCTCACTACAACAACCTTTGTATTTTTCCGCACATACTGGACACTGAATAAAAAGCAGGTGGCAGCCATCATTTTTACAGTTGGTATGGCTGTCGCACGGCGCACCGCACTGGTGGCAATGCGCGATAATCTCATCAGATATACGTTCGCCCATCCGCTCGTCAAAAACAAAATTTTTGCCAATAAAACGTACCGGTAAACCCTGCTCGCGCGCCTTGCGGGCGTATTCAATAATTCCGCCCTCGATATGCCAGACTTTATTGAATCCGTTATGTTTCATCCAGGCACTGGCTTTTTCACAACGAATGCCGCCGGTGCAGTACATGACGATTTTTTTATCTTTATGTGCCTGCATCATCTCGACTGCTTTTGGCAACTGCTCACGGAAGGTATCTGCCGGAATTTCCAGCGCGTTTTCAAAGTGCCCCACTTCATACTCATAGTGGTTACGCATGTCGATAAACAATGCATCGGGATCGTCAAGCATGGCGTTCACTTCCGCCGCTTGCAGATACTCACCCACATTGCTGGCATCGAAGTGAGGATCGTCAATACCGTCGGCAACGATACGATCACGGACCTTCATGCGCAGTACCCAGAAGGATTTCCCGTCATCATCCAACGCGATATTCAGGCGTAAGCCCTCTAAAGCCGGGTCGAAGGCATAAAGCTGCGCGCGAAATGTTTCAACATTGCTCGCAGGTACGCTGATTTGCGCGTTAATGCCCTCATGCGCCAGATACACTCGCCCAAAAACATCCAGCGCGGTAAACAGCTGATATAAAGCGTCACGGGTCGCCTTAGGATCGGCGATGTGGAAATACTTGTAAAACGAAATGGTGGTTCGCGGTTCGCTCTCAGCCAACATTTTGGCTTTTAACGCGTCGTTGGAAATGCGGTTGTGTAACACTGGCATGGTGTACGGTTCCTGCGAGATGGGAAAGTAAAAATCCGCGGCATGATATAGCAATTATCGATAATTAACATCCACACATTTTACGCTACATTTGCGCATTAAAAATTATTTGTTATTTACAAGCGCGGCAATTTCGCCCAGTCTTCAGCCACAAATTTTGGTTGCGGGCGAAAAAATGCGACAATACATACAATTGCCCGTATAGGTTGAAAAACAGGATTGATATGACGAATCTACCCAAGTTCTCCACCGCACTGCTTCATCCGCGTTATTGGTTAACCTGGTTGGGTATTGGCGTACTTTGGTTAGTCGTGCAATTGCCCTACCCGGTTATCTACCGCCTCGGTTGTGGATTAGGAAAACTGGCGTTACGTTTTATGAAACGACGCGCAAAAATTGTGCATCGCAACCTGGAACTGTGCTTCCCGGAAATGAGCGAACAAGAACGCCGTAAAATGGTGGTGAAGAATTTCGAATCCGTTGGCATGGGACTGATGGAAACTGGCATGGCGTGGTTCTGGCCGGACCGCAGAATCGCCCGCTGGACGGAAGTGATCGGCATGGAACACATTCGTGACGTGCAGGCGCAAAAACGCGGCATCCTGTTAGTTGGCATCCATTTTCTGACACTGGAGCTGGGTGCGCGGCAGTTTGGTATGCAGGAACCGGGGATTGGCGTTTACCGCCCGAACGATAATCCACTGATTGACTGGCTACAAACCTGGGGCCGTTTGCGCTCAAATAAATCGATGCTCGACCGCAAAGATTTAAAAGGCATGATTAAAGCCCTGAAAAAAGGCGAAGTGGTCTGGTACGCACCGGATCATGATTACGGCCCGCGCTCAAGCGTTTTCGTCCCGTTGTTTGCCGTTGAGCAGGCTGCGACCACGACCGGAACCTGGATGCTGGCACGGATGTCCGGCGCATGTCTGGTGCCCTTCGTTCCACGCCGTAAGCCAGATGGCAAAGGGTATCAGTTGATTATGCTGCCGCCAGAGTGTTCTCCGCCGCTGGATGATGCCGAAACCACCGCCGCGTGGATGAACAAAGTGGTCGAAAAATGCATCATGATGGCACCAGAGCAGTATATGTGGTTACACCGTCGCTTTAAAACACGCCCGGAAGGCGTTCCTTCACGCTATTAAATCTCCCATGCCGGATGCTTCAGAAGGGTATCCGGCATTACCACAGCAAATCCCCCTGATTTAGCGATAAAAGCTCTCTGGATTGCGCCCCCTGGAAGTCGGGCGCATAATTAGTGTGCTTATCTTTTCTTCTTATGTTCACCGCGCCTGGCGCACCAACAGCGGATTGCTATGTCACCCTGTGAAAATGACACCCCTATAAACTGGAAACGAAACCTGATCGTCGCCTGGCTAGGCTGTTTTCTTACGGGTGCCGCCTTCAGCCTGGTAATGCCCTTCTTACCCCTCTACGTTGAGCAGCTTGGCGTTACGGGCCACTCCGCCTTGAATATGTGGTCCGGTATTGTCTTCAGCATTACATTTTTATTTTCGGCCATCGCCTCACCGTTTTGGGGTGGACTCGCCGACCGTAAAGGCCGAAAACTCATGCTATTACGCTCTGCCCTCGGCATGGGCATCGTGATGGTGTTGATGGGGCTGGCACAAAATATCTGGCAGTTTTTGATCCTACGGGCGCTTCTTGGGTTACTTGGCGGATTTGTCCCCAACGCTAATGCTCTTATCGCCACACAAGTACCACGTAATAAAAGCGGCTGGGCGCTGGGGACGCTTTCCACAGGCGGCGTTAGCGGTGCGTTGCTCGGCCCAATGGCTGGCGGTTTGCTTGCCGATAGCTACGGCTTACGTCCGGTATTCTTTATTACCGCCAGTGTGCTCATACTCTGCTTTTTCGTCACCCTGTTTTGCATCAGAGAAAAATTCCAGCCGGTCAGCAAAAAAGAGATGCTGCACATGCGGGAAGTGGTGACATCACTTAAAAAACCGAAACTGGTACTCAGCCTGTTTGTCACTACGTTAATCATCCAGGTGGCGACGGGCTCAATTGCCCCCATTCTGACGCTGTATGTCCGCGAACTGGCGGGTAACGTCAGTAACGTCGCCTTTATCAGTGGCATGATCGCCTCGGTGCCAGGCGTGGCGGCTCTGCTGAGTGCACCACGACTCGGCAAACTTGGCGATCGAATCGGACCCGAAAAGATCCTGATTACGGCGCTGATCTTTTCTGTACTGCTATTGATCCCAATGTCTTACGTTCAGACGCCATTACAACTTGGGATTTTACGTTTTTTGCTCGGTGCCGCCGATGGTGCACTACTCCCCGCCGTACAGACACTGTTGGTTTACAACTCGAGCAACCAAATCGCCGGGCGTATCTTCAGCTATAACCAGTCGTTTCGTGATATTGGAAACGTTACCGGACCATTGATGGGAGCCGCGATTTCAGCGAACTACGGTTTCAGAGCGGTATTTCTCGTCACCGCTGGCGTAGTGTTATTCAACGCAGTCTATTCATGGAACAGTCTACGTCGTCGTCGAATACCCCAGGTATCGAACTGATTTTTCGCCTTTCATACTTGCAAAAGCGGAGAATCAGCTATCCTTTTCCCTGAAACCTCATCAACTCAAAGGGAGAATCGTGATGACCATGTACGCAACGCTTGAAGAAGCCATTGACGCTGCACGCGAAGAATTTCTTGCAGACAACCCCAGCATCGACGCCGAAAATGCGAATGTGCAACAGTTCAATGCCCAAAAATACGTTTTGCAGGACGGCGACATCATGTGGCAAGTTGAGTTTTTTGCCGACGAAGGGGAAGAAGGTGAATGTTTACCTATGCTTAGCGGTGAAGCCGCGCAAAGTGTTTTTGATGGCGACTATGATGAGATAGAGATCCGCCAGGAGTGGCAGGAAGAGAATACATTACATGAATGGGACGAGGGGGAATTTCAGCTTGAGCCACCGCTGGATACCGAGGAAGGACGCGCAGCAGCTGATGAGTGGGATGAACGTTAATCACTCATACGGGCCATGATGAATGTCGATCGGCAGCAGTAAAGTATCAAAAACCAGGGAGAATGGCAGATCAAGGATCGTGACATAACGCCAGGCGGAGTCACGCACATCCCATTGCACACCGGGATAAGATTGGTTGCCATGCCCCTGCCCCGGTATAGTGCGACTAATAATGCTGCCACAGCCACTCAGCAAGGTCACCATGATGCTCACCACAATTAAACGCATTTGATACCTCTTCCGTAAAAAAATACCGGCATAACGCCGGTATTTTTATTGGCTCGTTGTTTTTGCCAGATGTGGCGTGAACGCCTTATCCGACCTACAAAATCTTGCAAAATCAACACATTGCAGGAGCGATGTAGGCCCGATAAGCGTAGTGCATCAGGCAACTACGTTTTTATTGCGAAGCCGCATCCGGTTTACGCAATGCCAGTGGATTGAGCTTTATCCCTTCGTAATAACTCACCCATGAAGAATATCTCTCAGGGGAATTCCAGACGCGGAAATGCAGACGGGCCATCGTCACCGGATCGCTTAGCAGCACCAGGCGACGATCGCGATTCAGCTTCTCTGGCGTCTCGTTCAGCGCCTGTTCAACGTGGCGGTCACGGGCGATTTCCAGCACCTTACTGGCCCGGTGACGCGCGGTCGCCATTGCGGTTGCGAGAGCGTTAAATGACGGGTTAAACACTGCGTGCATAAAGCCATCGTCAAGGGAGCGTTGGCGATTCATCTCAAGGAACCGATCGGTATCAACCAGCACCTGCGGCGGTGAATACTCTTCCGGGATCAGGAACAGTTTCCAGCGTTTGGTGCGCAGACCAACGGTGGCACGGCTGGAAATCACCGAAACAAACGGTGACAGGATCAACGAGAAGACAATCGGAGCCAGCCAGAACAGGAAACGCAGATCCAGCCACGCCATCCCAACAGCCCACACTAACCCTAACAGCAGCTGTGAGCCGTGGCGTTTGAACGCTTCCCCCCAGGAAGTGGAGTCATCATCACGCTGCGGTGAATTCCACACCACTTCCCAGCCAAGGAACGCGCTGACGACGAAGACCGTATGGAACAGCATGCGTACCGGAGCCAGCAGCACGGAAAACAGCACTTCCAGCAGCAACGATAATGTAACGCGCCAGAAGCCGCCATATTCTTTCGTTCCTTTGCACCAAATAAGCAAAATGCTCAATAGCTTTGGCAGGAACAACAGCACCATGGTCGAAGCAAAAAGTGCAATCGCCAGCTCAGGACGCCACTGCGGCCACACCGGGAACAACTGCCATGGTTGCAGGAAGTATTGCGGTTCGGTCAACGCATGCACTACCTGCAATGCAGTAGAGAGCGCGAGGAACATAAACCACAGCGGAGCGGAGAGATAAGACATCACGCCCGTCAGAAATACCGCACGGTGAACCGGGTGCATACCCTTCACCAGGAACAGACGGAAGTTCATCAGGTTACCGTGGCACCAGCGGCGGTCACGTTTTAGCTCATCAAGCAAGTTAGGCGGTAATTCTTCATAAGAACCCGGGAGATCGTAAGCAATCCAGACTCCCCAACCTGCACGGCGCATCAACGCTGCTTCCACGAAGTCATGTGACAGGATTGAACCGGCAAAGGAACCTTCGCCCGGCAGCGGAGCCAGTGCGCAGTGCTCGATAAACGGTTTCACGCGGATAATCGCGTTATGTCCCCAGTAGTGCGACTCGCCAAGTTGCCAGAAGTGCAAACCGGCTGTAAACAGTGGCCCATACACGCGGGTCGCGAACTGCTGACAGCGCGCATATAGCGTATCCATACCGGACGCTTTCGGCGACGACTGAATGATCCCGGCGTTCGGGTTGGCTTCCATCAGGCGCACCAGGCCGCACAAACAATCACCGGTCATTACCGAGTCAGCATCCAGCACCACCATGTAGCTGTACTGGCTGCCCCATCGACGGCAGAAGTCATCGATATTACCGCTTTTACGCTTCACGCGGCGACGGCGGCGGCGATAGAAAATCTGACCTTCGCCACCGACTTCGGCGATAAGCTCCATCCAGGCTTTTTGCTCTGCGACGCAGATATCCGGGTTATAACTGTCACTCAGAATGTAGACATCAAAGTGTTTGGCATTCCCGGTGGCTTTTACTGATTCCCACGTTGCACGCAAGCCAGCAAAAACACGGTTCACGTCTTCGTTACAGATAGGCATGATCAACGCCGTGCGATGCTCCGGGTTTAATGGTTCATCGCCAACTGTTGACGCAGATATACTGTATTTATCGCGACCAATAAGCAGTTGCAGGAACCCCATCAACGCCGTCCAGAATCCGGCGGACACCCAACAGAACAGTACCGCAAAGAGGATCAGGATACCGGTTTGCAGCATATAAGGCAGAAGCTGCATAAAGGAAACCCACACATCCTGACCAACCATATCCATAGGATTAATCAGCGCCCACCCCTGATAAGGAAGAATGGTCTTCATATACCAGGTCGCGACAACAGTTTGCGCGAGCGTAAGGATTAACAAAATGTAACGGCGGATGGTACCGACGGTACGCCACTTTTGCTCGCTTTCCTGCTCTTCTTTGGTCAAACGAGCCAGATAGCGCGGCGTGACATCGCGTCCACGCAGACGATCCCAGAAACGGCCTACCGGGTTGGTACGCCACGGGTCGGGAAACATCGAGGAGCGTTTTGCTTCTGGCATCGCTTTAAGCTGATCGCGCCCTTCGTCGTCTTTAATTAACTGTCCATCAGCAAGTGAATCTGGCCAGGCTTGTTCCAGACGCGCCTTTACCGAGCCTTGCGGGGAGTCATCCTCCCGCGCCCAGGTACGGTGGTCGGCATCCAGCGCCTGATGAACGGCGCGGATATCAGTCTTCGGCAATGCCGCTTTCTCGCTTGCGGCGATGGGCATTGCGTCAATGTACTCAGTTGTCTTATTCATTGGCAGGTAACTGGTAGCTCCAGGTTTCACTCAACGTCTGATCGGCATTCACCAGCGCAGCACGCATTTCAGTGGTTTTCTTGGCATCTTTCACTTTCACACGCATCACCAGACGCCAGCCTTTGGTAACCGGGTTATAGCGCACCGTGCTTTCAACTATCTCACCATTATCACCAATGCTGGTTTGCGCTGTGACCGGGGTATCCTCTGGCAGTTTTTTCATCTCTGCGCCGGTAAAATCGACCACAAAGGCGATAGTACCGTCAGGCTGGCGAATCAGGTTCGACTGCTTCACATCCCCCGTTGAACGACGCGTTTGTTGTACCCATGCGTTATCTGGCGCATGCAGTTTGTCTTCATCACGGCTGAAGGTGATGGTGTATTTAAAGTTCATCTCTTTACCCGGCTCCGGCAGCTGATCCGGCGTCCAGTAAGCGACGATGTTATCGTTGGTTTCATCGTTGGTTGGAATTTCCACCAGCTCAACGCTGCCTTTGCCCCACTCCCCTTTCGGAGTCACCCATGCGCTTGGACGAAGATCGTAACGATCATCGAGATCTTCAAAGCGGGAGAAATCACGACCGCGCTGCAACAGACCAAAGCCTTGCGGGTTTTCCATGGAGAAGCTGCTGACCGCTAAATGTTTCGGGTTATTCAACGGACGCCAGATCCATTCGCCATTACCAGCATGGATAGAGAGACCGTTAGAGTCGTGCAACTCCGGACGATAGTTATTTGCAGGCGACGGTTGGTTCGGCCCAAACAGGAACATACTGGTTAACGGTGCAACCCCCAGTTTGCCGACTTTATCGCGCAGATAGATTTTCGACTGCACATCCACAACCGTGTCACGCCCTGGCATAACTACGAATTTGTAAGCACCTGTCGCGCGCGGCGAGTCAAGCAATGCATAAATGGTTAAACGTTTATCAGTCGGTTTTGGACGCTCGATCCAGAACTCTTTGAAGCGTGGAAATTCTTCACCCGATGGCAAGGCGGTATCAATTGCCAGGCCGCGTGCAGAAAGGCCATAAACCTGACCTGCACCAATCACGCGGAAATAGCTGGCCCCGAGCATGCTGACGATTTCATCGTTTTTATCTTTGCTGTTGATCGGGTAAAGCACTTTAAAACCGGCAAAACCAAGATCTTTTACCGTGTCTTTGTCATGCTGAACATCGCCGAAAGTGAAATAATCCGGGCTGTATTTGATTCGTTTGACTGCGGTGGCAGTCACTTCATTTATTTTGACCGGGGTATCGAAGTACATACCCTGATGGTAGAACTCGAGTTTGAATGGGGTCTTCAGATTGTTCCAGTACGCTTTGTCATGATTAAACTGGATCTGCTGATAGTCCGCGTATTTCATGTCGCGGAAAACGGAGGGCAAGTTGCTTTTAGGCGCCTCATAGCCTTTCCCGGCTAAGGATTGAGCTTGCTTTGCGACATCATCAATACTGAAAGCCCAGCTTGAAGATGTATACAGGGTTAACATTACTGCAGCACTCAACCAACGCATTTTCATCATTTGTAGTTTATGTTTCATAATTAGTAAGCACTTCCCCCTTTGTGTGCTTATATCGATCCGATCTATTTTAATGGATAACCAGCCATTCCGACAACAGAATCCCGGTATCGTTCAGCACGCTGGCTCATGGATTAAGCACCTGATTGCAACCGTTTTCACTTTCCGTGCTTCTCCTAAAGACAGAAGCATCGACTTCGTGTAGGGTTTGCCAGCAAATTTATTTATCAACCGTCTTACAGACGCTTCCATTCTGGTTAGTGGTAGCGATGATGCTATGCATAAAAACCTTGAAGCCTGCGCCTGGCGCGGTCAGGTCGGTGTCGCTATGGCAACAAGCCTAAAGGCATAACCCGACAGGGATAAGACGAAAAATCCGAGATTAGTTAACCATATATGAATCCAGTACCCGCGCAACGTGAATATTTCCTCGACTCCATCCGCGCCTGGCTGATGTTGTTAGGGATCCCTTTTCATATTTCTTTAATCTATTCGAGCCATACATGGCATGTGAATAGCGCCGAACCGTCATTGTGGCTGACCCTTTTTAATGACTTCATCCACTCGTTCCGCATGCAGGTATTTTTCGTTATATCCGGGTACTTTTCCTACATGCTTTTTTTACGCTATCCCTTGAAAAAATGGTGGAAAGTACGTGTCGAACGTGTAGGTATCCCGATGTTAACAGCCATCCCCCTACTGACATTACCGCAATTTATTATGCTGCAATACGTCAAAGGGAAAGCGGAAAGTTGGCCTGGCCTGTCATTGTATGACAAATATAATACGTTGGCCTGGGAATTAATATCACACCTGTGGTTTTTACTGGTGTTAGTAGTCATGACGACGCTGTGCGTATGGATATTTAAACGCATCAGAAATAATTTAGAAAATTCTGATAAAACGAATAAAAAATTCTCGATGGTAAAACTATCGGTGATTTTTTTGTGCCTCGGCATCGGCTATGCGGTAATAAGAAGAACGATTTTTATTGTGTATCCGCCCATTCTGAGTAACGGCATGTTCAATTTTATTGTCATGCAAACGCTATTTTATTTGCCGTTCTTTATCCTCGGCGCACTGGCTTTCATTTTCCCTCATCTTAAAACCTTGTTTACCACGCCGTCTCGTGGCTGTACCCTTGCAGCAGCATTGGCATTTGTCGCTTACTTACTCAACCAGCGCTATGGCAGTGGCGATGCCTGGATGTACGAAACCGAGTCGGTGATCACCATGGTCCTCGGTCTGTGGATGGTGAATGTGGTCTTCTCCTTCGGCCACCGTTTGCTTAACTTCCAGTCAGCGCGGGTGACTTACTTTGTTAATGCATCGCTGTTTATCTATCTGGTTCACCACCCGTTAACTCTGTTTTTCGGCGCGTACATTACACCGCACATCACATCCAACTGGCTTGGTTTTCTCTGTGGCCTGATATTCGTAGTAGGGATTGCGATAATTCTGTATGAAATTCATTTACGCATCCCGTTACTGAAGTTTTTGTTCTCTGGTAAACCGGTTGTTAAGCGTGAGAACGATAAAGCACCAGCCCGTTAAGCCGCGTTTATAATAACCATTCCACGGGCAATATCGATGCCAGTCTGACCATAACCCGCTTCCAGAAACTGGTGGCGGGTTCTTTTTTGAGAACAATTTCTTTCTTTGCATGACGATCAACCCAGTTGATCCGTCCCCACCTGTCCAGACGGAGCTGCCAGGCCGCATCATACTGGCTCTGAATAAAGCGTTTATCAATTAACTGTGCCAGCGTTTCGCTCTCTATCACGAACCCCATTTCAGTATTGAGCAATGTCGAACGCGGATCGAAATTGAAAGAGCCGATAAACACCGTTTTACCATCGATGCTAAAGGTTTTAGCATGCAGGCTGGCACCGGAATTACCGGTTATGCCGCGATCGTGTAACGTACTACTTTGTTCACGCGTCGGCTTGAGTTCATATAATTCCACGCCGTAGCGGAGCAATTTTTTGCGCCAGCGTGCGTATCCGGCATGGACGACAGCAACATCGTTAGCGGCAAGAGAATTGGTTAGGATCGCAATCTTTACCCCTTTTCTCACCATCCGTAAGAGTTGCGCCACACCTGCGCGTGTCGGTACAAAATAGGAAGAGATAATATCGATGCGTTCACTGGGTGAGCCCATGATATCGAACAGGCGCTGCGGTAACAGTGAATGCCGTTTTGCCTTGCCTTCCCCTTTCGCCGGATCATCACTTAATAAACGTGTTTTCGCCCAGATAAGCGGCAACGTTCCATCAACCAGATGATTTATAAACGGGCTGGATTCCATTTTGCGTAAATAACGATGCGTCATGGCATCGTTGTGCCAGGATGCTGGTAACTCGATGCGATCCGCCATTTCACCTTCCGGGACATCCAGCACCTGCTGTAAGGGTGAAACCGATTTGCAATACCAGTAGCGGGCGAAATCATCGGCAACGTCCTCTACAACTGGTCCTATTGCCATGACATCTAAATCCGAAAAAAGTGGCTCTTCCCCTGCCCCAAAATAGGCATCACCAATATTTCGCCCCCCTACCAGCGTCACCACGCCATCGACAGTGAAACTTTTATTGTGCATACGGCGATTGAGACGGGAAAAGTCGGTGATATAACCAAGCGGACGTAGCAAGCGAAACGAGAAAGGATTAAAAAGCCGGACTTCAATGCGGGGATGACTGTCAAGCAAGCGTAAAATGTCGTCAAGTCCGGGCGTATTGTTGTCGTCCAGCAACAAACGGACGCGAACGCCACGCTTTGCTGCGGCTAACAGGGCGGAAAAGAGTAACCGACCCGACATATCGTCCTGCCAGATGTAATACTGAACATCCAGCGTATGCTCTGCCATTTCGGCCAGACGATACCGGGCGGCAAACGCATCCAGACTTTTCTCCAGAGGAAAAAGGCCACACTGACCGGGATGTTGCGAACACAGTGGCAGCACCGCGCTCGCCAGCCGGGGCAAATCATTCATCTCCTTGTTGGGTAAGGAGTCTTTCGTAGAGGTGGGTGTTTTCTTCATCATAACAGACAAAGTATACCTGTTCGGGTAAAGCGTGACGGGTAATAAATTCTGAAACGGTTTTTACTGCGATTTCAGCCGCTGCCGCACGAGGGTAACCATAAACCCCAGTACTGATTGCAGGAAATGCCACTGACGTATAGCTGTTTGCCGCCACCAGTCGCAGACTATTGAGATAGGCATCCTGCAAAAGCTGGTCTTCGTTTTGTTCACCACCACGCCAGACTGGCCCGACGGTGTGCACTACGGCTTTAGCGGAAAGATCGCCTGCAAGCGTAATAACGGCATGCCCCGTAGGGCAATCGCCCTGCTGTTGCCTGACTTTTAAACAGGCATCCAGCAGAGCCGGACCCGCTGCGCGATGAATGGCCCCATCGACGCCGCCGCCTCCCATTAATGACGGATTAGCCGCATTCACAATCACATCAACGGCCAGTTTGGTAATATCACCCTGCACAACATGAATACGCGTTTTCATAACGCCTCCTTACACCTTCTTGTTTCTTAAGTGTACAGCAGGCTTTTTGGTTAAATCGCATTTTTCTGCTCAGCAAGGTGAGTTGTTCAGAAACTTAGTTATATTCGATGTTCATTACAGCCAGCTTTTTCTGTTTATCAAGATACTGCACTTTTACTGAGGCTATTTGCGCGTTTTTGACATTGCCGCTCATTAACGCTTTGCTGGAATAGGTTCTGCCCGGAACAGAGCCATTCTGTGGGCAGTTCATTTCTACGGGTGATGACTGGGTGCTGACGTCACATGCCGGTTCCACAATTTGGCCATAAAAGTGGATCACGCCCCCTTGCGCGCTGCTTCCTGCGATGGCAATAAAAGGAAAAAACATACTGCCGAGCATTAGAGAGTCTAAAAAAGGTCTGAACATTTATTCTATTTCCTCAATGATTAGTCATCCTTGAGGGTTGTGTTATCCATACTTTCAGGTTGGCTGATCCGCAGCAGACCATTCTCTCCAGATTCATCTTATGCTCGATATTTCAACAAATTAAGACTTTTCTGAAGAGGGCGGCCATTGTTGTGATAAATGAAGTGACTGTCCATCAGAAACAGTAACAACTATTTTCACCCGATCGTCCGGGGAAATATTTAAACTCAACTTAGTCAAAGCAATGGGTTGATTAGCAGGCAATGAGAGGGTCTTTTCTTGCTTCGTCTGACTTTGCCCTGAACTGCCTTCGCGCAGGGACAATATTTGTACTCTGCACAGACAAGATTGAGTAAGAGTGACTTCAGGAATAATGGTGTACATATCCCCTTGCTGGGTCGTATTAAAGGTTATCTGACTGGAAAGTGCCGCAAGGAGTAATAACGCATTCATATTCTTCTCCCGAAAAAAAACAGGGCTTGCGCCCTGTTTCTTTAATACAGAGGATGTATTAGTACTGATGAGCGGTCGCGTTGTTACCAAAGCCAACCTGAGTGACGTTAACGCTGGAGTTAGATGCAGTCTGGTCAACAGCAGCACCGTTACCGCCACCGAACTGTTTAACAGTCATAGTAGAATCTTTACCATTCCACTGATCAAGAGTAGCGCTGTTACCGAAGCCACGCTGAGTCAGATCGATTGAGCTGTCATCAGAACCTTGGCCAACATCTGCGCCGTTACCGCCGCCGTGCTGGGTAATGGTCAGATCAGAGTTACGGGCGTCAGCTTGCAGAGCAAGTGCAGAGTTACCGCCACCGTACTGGTAAATGTTCAGCTCTGAATTTGGGCCGCTATTATTACCGCCACCACCGTGGTTACCGCCGCCGCCGTACTGAGGAACAACACCTGCCAGAGCGCTACCGGAGAATACGATTGCTGCAATTGCTGCTACTTTTAAAAGTTTCATGTAAAACCCCCATCGGATTGATTTAAAAGTCGAATAGTAATTAACGTTGTGTCACGCGAATTGCCATTTGCGACTGTCTCTGCACTACAATTGCCGTTTTTTGAGTACCATACTGTGTAATATTTGCTTTATTACCAGAACCTTTCTGGATAATCATCGCAGTATTACCATAAGCACCTTGCGAAATACTGGCATCGTTGGCACTGCCCGCCTGATCAATATATGCAAGGTTATAATCTCCTGTCTGGTCAATCTTTGCCCGATTGCTACTACCTTCTTGCGCAACAACCGCCAAAAGTTTTGAGCCTCCCTGCCGTAACTGAGCACTATTATTAGTCCCAGCTTGACCAATTATGGCTGCCTGATTAAATGAAGACTTACTCAATTCATTTACCGCGAAGTTATATTCTGAATTAGCTAAATCATAACCTGCTGCGGCTGCAATCCCAGGCGCACCCAGTATTGTTAACATCATAAATAACAATTTGTTTTTCATGTTGTCACCCTGGACCTGGTCGTACACTTAAGAAATTAAATCATTTCAACTTGGTTGTTAACGCAACCTGTATTTTGTTAACGCTGCGTTACGATGGAAAGTATGTCTGCGGAAATATTTTTAATAACTCACCCGCGCGTTGTATTTTTCTTTTTTTGTTCATACCAAAGTATTAAAACCCACGTAAATACGCTGTTATCTACGCAAAAAAATATTTTGTTTTCTTTTAAATCTCCGTTTTCCGCAATCAAAAATCACCAGACAGCCATTCTTCTTGCCCGTCGCTGATTGCTGCGATATGTCTTGCGCACAAGCCGTGACAAACCTCGTCTTTTTGCAGTAAAAAATTGTCCACGGAGGTGTGAAGAAAAAACAAGAACGTTTTACATGACGAAAGGACTACACCGAAATATTTTTTATATGCATTATTAGTAAGTTAGCACCATTTGTATGATTTTTTAAAATTGTGCAATAAAAACCAAATGTACAACTTTTCTATCATTTCTAAACTTAATAAAACCTTAAGTTTAACATTTTAATATAACGAGTTACATTTAGTTACATGTTTAACACTTGATTTAAGATTTGTAATGGCTAGATTGAAATCAGATGTAATCCATTAGTTTTATATTTTACCCATTTAGGGCTGATTTATTACTACACACAGCAGTGCAACATCTGTCAGTACTTCTGGTGCTTCTATTTTAGAGGCAGCTGTCAGGTGTGCGATCAATAAAAAAAGCGGGGTTTCATCATGTTTAATGAAGTCCATAGTATTCATGGTCATACATTATTGTTGATCACCAAACCTTCTTTGCAGGCGACAGCTCTCTTGCAGCACCTTAAACAATCGCTGGCAATTACAGGAAAATTACATAATATTCAACGTTCTCTGGACGATATATCTTCAGGCTCTATTATTCTTCTGGATATGATGGAAGCGGATAAAAAGCTTATCCATTATTGGCAGGATACTTTGAGCAGGAAAAACAACAATATCAAAATATTGTTGCTAAATACGCCTGAAGATTACCCGTACCGCGACATTGAAAACTGGCCTCATATCAACGGCGTTTTTTATGCCATGGAGGATCAAGAACGTGTTGTCAATGGGTTGCAAGGCGTCCTGCGCGGCGAATGCTACTTTACGCAAAAGCTTGCCAGTTACCTGATTACGCATTCAGGTAACTATCGTTATAACAGCACGGAATCAGCCCTCCTTACTCATCGGGAAAAAGAGATCCTGAATAAGCTGCGTATCGGCGCGTCTAATAACGAGATCGCTCGTTCGTTGTTCATCAGCGAAAATACGGTTAAAACGCATCTTTATAATCTTTTCAAGAAGATAGCCGTAAAAAACCGGACACAAGCGGTTTCCTGGGCAAACGATAACCTCAGGCGATAAAGCCATGAAACGTTATTTACGCTGGATTGTGGCGGCAGAATTTCTGTTCGCCGCAGGGAATCTTCACGCCGTTGAGGTAGAAGTCCCGGGATTGTTAACTGACCATACTGTTTCATCTATTGGCCATGATTTTTACCGAGCCTTTAGTGATAAATGGGAAAGTGACTATACGGGTAACTTAACGATTAATGAAAGGCCCAGTGCACGATGGGGAAGCTGGATCACTATAACGGTCAATCAGGACGTTATTTTCCAGACTTTTTTATTCCCGTTGAAAAGAGACTTCGAAAAAACTGTCGTCTTTGCACTGATTCAAACTGAAGAAGCACTAAATCGTCGCCAGATAAATCAGGCGTTATTAAGTACGGGCGATTTGGCGCATGATGAATTCTAAATAAAAAATTGTTCGGAGGCTGCAATGCGTGTCAAACATGCAGTAGTTCTACTCATGCTTATTTCGCCATTAAGTTGGGCTGGAACCATGACTTTTCAGTTCCGTAATCCAAACTTTGGTGGTAACCCAAATAATGGCGCTTTTTTATTAAATAGCGCCCAGGCACAAAACTCGTATAAAGATCCGAGCTATAACGATGACTATGGTATTGAAACACCCTCAGCGTTAGATAACTTTACTCAGGCCATCCAGTCACAAATTTTAGGTGGGCTACTGTCGAATATTAATACCGGTAAACCGGGCCGCATGGTGACCAACGATTATATTGTTGATATTGCTAACCGCGATGGTCAATTGCAGTTGAACGTGACAGATCGTAAAACCGGACAAACCTCGACCATCCAGGTTTCGGGTTTACAAAATAACTCAACCGATTTTTAAGCCCCAGCTTCATAAGGAAAATAATCATGCAGCGCTTATTTCTTTTGGTTGCCGTCATGTTACTGAGCGGATGCTTAACCGCCCCGCCTAAAGAAGCCGCCAGACCGACATTAATGCCTCGTGCTCAGAGCTACAAAGATTTGACCCATCTGCCAGCGCCGACGGGTAAGATCTTTGTTTCGGTATACAACATTCAGGACGAAACCGGGCAATTTAAACCTTACCCGGCAAGTAACTTCTCCACTGCTGTTCCGCAAAGCGCCACGGCAATGCTGGTCACGGCATTGAAAGATTCTCGCTGGTTTATACCGCTGGAGCGCCAGGGCTTACAAAACCTGCTTAACGAGCGCAAGATTATTCGTGCGGCACAAGAAAACGGCACGGTTGCCATTAATAACCGAATCCCGCTGCAATCTTTAACGGCGGCAAATATCATGGTTGAAGGTTCGATTATCGGTTATGAAAGCAACGTTAAATCGGGCGGTGTTGGGGCAAGATATTTTGGGATCGGTGCCGACACGCAATACCAGCTCGATCAGATTGCCGTGAACCTGCGCGTCGTCAATGTGAGTACCGGTGAGATCCTCTCCTCGGTGAACACCAGTAAGACGATACTTTCCTATGAAGTTCAGGCCGGGGTTTTCCGCTTTATTGACTATCAGCGCTTGCTGGAAGGGGAAGTGGGTTACACCTCGAACGAACCCGTGATGCTGTGCCTGATGTCGGCTATCGAAACAGGGGTCATTTTCCTGATTAATGATGGTATCGACCGTGGTCTGTGGGATTTGCAAAATAAAGCAGAACGGCAGAATGACATTCTGGTGAAATACCGCCATATGTCGGTTCCACCGGAATCCTGATAGATAAAAATGCCGGAATTATCATCCGGCATTTTACTGTTTAAGCGAAAGCGTGAGTGCCCCTCACGCTTTATTTTTGATTTGCTGCTCACGGTGAGCGGTCTTCGTACTACGCGCCGCCAGCCACAGGCCGCTGTTTTTCATTGCGTAACCAAATACCAGTCCAAGCGCCAGCGAAGGTAACACCAGTTTCCAGTCACCCTGCCCGGCAAACGTCGCGCATGCGCCTATAAACGTCCCCGGAACAAATGAAAGCAGCAGCTGTTTCGCCTGAATACACATCAGAAACGCGACAATACCGGTTATGACATAACCGAGAATTTCCAGATGTGGTGCCAGTGCACTACCGTAAATAATGACCATCGCCCACACCACGCCACTAAGCAGGGTTGCAGCGGAGATCGCCAGCCCTTTCAGCCCACCTTGCGGGCAGGCAAAGTAGGCCGTACAGCCCAGGAAGCCCGCCCAGCTTAGTAAGCCCAGGGAAACAGCCACCCATCCCCAGATACCGGAGAGAATGCCTGTTGTGATTGCAATAGAGAGAAGTATGTTCATGCCGCGCATGATAGCAGAAAACGCGGCCATGAATGAGATCGAGCACACATTTTATGCAACAACAAATTATCTGTTGCAGTTATGAGTGATGCAGATCACATTTACTCTTCAGAATCTTCTTCCAGCTCGTCCCACATTGCACTAATAGCATCGCGGGTTAGCGGTGCCATGGTGCGCCAGAAAGGCGTAGTTGCATGGGCCTCCACTTTGCCAAGGAACGCACCACACCAGGGTAACAGATACTCACTGAACAGTGTTTCCAGTGCTTCGCTCTCATCTTCCGTTGACTGATCTTCCAGCCAGGAAGCCGCGAGCAGCAATGTGCCGATGTGATCGGCTGGCGTATCCGCTAATGGCATCCCCCGTTCGGAAAGAAAAGCGCGCACTTCCGCTTCCGTCGCGCCCTCAACCCATGCGCTACGATATGGCGGCACAGCACATTCATCGCCGATAAACAACGCATTGTAATCGGCAGAGACTTGCGCCATATCACAGCTTTTCTGTAAACGCGTCAGTAACTCATCCTGCTCCAGTGGCCAGTTCGCAGCCAGTTTCCCCTCACGAATCAGGGTAAACAGCGGCACCAGTAAAGGATCTTGCGGTTGGCGGTAATAGAGCGAACCCAGCACACGACAGAGGATAGAAAACTCGTTCATTAATATATTTCCATTACTAGTAATTAAAGGTCTGCAAATTCCGCAATCGGTGCCATACCGCGAGATTCAAGGAAGTTCAGTAAGCGGCGCGGAGAAACATTCAAAATGCGCTCTGGCGGAAAATCTACCGCGTCGAGGATTTTAAGACACTCTTCAAATTCACCCATGGTAAACGCGGTGTGAGAATCCGAACCTAATGCCACCCAACCTCCAGCGTCACGTACCGCTGCGGCTACCGCACGACAGTTGTCTTCACTGCCCTTACGTGAGTGTAAAAATGAGGAATTATTGATTTCCAGCGCCACCTGATGTTTCGCAGCTGCTTCAGCAACGGCTTTAACATCTATTTCATATTTCGGATTTCCGGGATGGCTTATTATATGCACATTGCCGCTGGCGATAGTGGCGATCATCGCTTGCGTATTAGTCGCTTTGTCATGCGGCGCAAACACCGGCTCATGAAAACCGGCAATAATCAGATCCAGCGAATCAAACATTTTGCCACTGCAGTCAATTTCACCGTCAACATTTTTAATGTTAGCTTCGATGCCGCGCAGGATCCCAACCCCATCAACCACTCGCGGCCAGATACGCATGTTAATGAAGTGCCAGTGATGCGGCGCATCTTCCATATCCGGGCCATGATCGGTGATCGCAAAAAGTTTAATGCCCTTTTGTTTGGCCTGGGCAATGTAATCACTCAATGTGCTATATGCATGCGTGCTGGCAACGGTATGCATATGAAGGTCGACGGGATACATAACTCTCTCCTGTATTCAATTCCCGCCAAGGATAGCAGGAAACCTGATGCTTTATTAGTAGCCGCGTGCGCGGTCGACTTGCCCGCAGACCCTCTCCCCTTTTTCGAGCTGGGCAATGGTGCGAGAAATGTACTCCACAGCTTCAGCGGGACGGGTAATTGCGGCGACATGTGGTGTTATCGCCACGCGAGGATGTAGCCAGAGCGGACTTTCCGGCGGTAAGGGTTCGCGATTAAAAACATCCAGCATTGCACCTTTAACTTTGCCGCTATCCAGCGCCGCGAGCAGGTCATCTTCCACGACATGAACACCACGCGCCAGGTTGAGGAGATACGCGCCATCCGGTAATTTTTCGATTAATTGTTGATTAATAATGCCGACGGTTTCAGGGGTATTCGGTAACAAATTAATCAATACCCGGCATTGGCTCAGAAATGCAGAAAGTTCTTCCCGTCCGGCAAAGCTTTGCACGCCAGGCCACGATTTACGGGTTCGACTCCAGCAACGCAGCGGAAAGCGCCAGGTTTGCAGACTCTGTGCAACTTTACTGCCCAGTACGCCTGCGCCCAAAATGCCGATGGTAAAATCTTCCCGATGATATTCAGGCAACGGTTGCCAATGCGAACTATTTTGCTGGATGCGATAATCGTCAAAACGTCGAAACCAATGCAGCACCTGACTGACAGCATATTCCTGCATTTGCTCGCCCATACCGGTATCTTCCAGCCGAAAAAGTGGAACAGAAGGCTTCAGCATTTCAGGGTGTGCCTTTAGCTTGCTCAAAATAGAATCAACACCGGCCCCGAGTGCGAACACCGCTTTAAGATCGCGCCCTGCCAGCATTTCAACTGGAGGATGCCAGACTAAAGCATAATCAGCAGGGTCATTATCTCCGCTTTTCCATGCTCTGACTCTTGCCTGAGGAATAGCTTTGCGCAGTGCCTCAATCCACCATTGGGTATCGAACGTTGGGTGATAAAAGATGATATCCATACAGACTCCCGAAAAGCGTTGCGCGAAATTTATTCGCACTTATCGTTATGATCTACAAAGACCACCAGCATAACAAATCCGTGGTCGGTGGCAAAAAAAGCAGATTTCGCTTATTAAAACTGCATATTGATTGAAGTTTGAATAAACGCGCGATTTTTTAAAAAAGTTTGTTGACCTCAGGTCATGATTTCCCTAAATTAGCGCCCGTTCCAGCAAGACAGGAACGACAATTTGGTGAGGTGTCCGAGTGGCTGAAGGAGCACGCCTGGAAAGTGTGTATACGGCAACGTATCGGGGGTTCGAATCCCCCCCTCACCGCCAGATTATAAGCGCATGTTATTGTTTAACATGCGCTTTTTTATTTGTCCTTCCGGACAGTATGCCATCGGGTATGCCATCTGAAACCGGTTTATATGCCCCGCGATCATATCTTATCGGACAATTTCCGATCTTTGAGCATACTGGCAAAGCTATACTGCCAGCATGTCAGGATAGTGTTTTGCGATAATATCATTCAGTCTGTCAACCAGTTCTGGTTTTCTGAACGTGATATGCGCGGAGCCCTTCTTAAAGTATCTGATGCTGAACATCTCATCTTCATAGTCCTCTTTTCCCTGAACAGACTGGATGTGGTCATCCAGATGAATGGTGATGTTTTCCCGGTTGTCGGGGATCGGTTTGCCGCTGAACAGGTGCAGCATTCTTTCCAGGTCGGCAAGTCGATCTGCCTGTTGCCCGCTGTTCAGATGAAATCCCCACCGGTCCCACCTCACCAGATTGTTGACGATAATTTTATTACCAAATTTACAGGGGGAGTTGGTTCTGTAATTCCAGCTCAACCCTCTGAAGACGTTGATCACCCCCGCTCAAACACTTCATCCTTATTCTGGTGCAGTTGTTTAAATGTGCTCAGAATGTTCGCTTCACTGATTTCCGGAAAATTATCGTATTCCAGTGACCGGTACCATGTATCACGGGCCTGTGCATCCATTAAGGAAAGCATCCCGGAGCGTTGCATCAGGTCACGCCAGATTTCACGATCGAGATTGCGTGTGATAGCTTTCATTGCGGTTTCCGGTTTCTCCATCAGCCAGCAGCCGCAGCGAAAATCCTGTTTCATCGCCCAGTCCGGGGCGGTTTTACCTCCAATACTTTCTGTCAGTACTGAGATTTCAGCCAGTTGTCGGATAAGTGTGTCGATTTGCAACAGTGTACTCTTTCGTACAGCCAGAATGTGGCGAATGCTGGTTGAGCAGATAACGTCCGTATGCCCGTTGACCACTTCCGGACGGGAGATTGTGATATCTGACATAATCGATATTCCTTTTTGCAGATAAATGAAAACGCCAGCCCTGTGCAGGCTGGCGTCAGAGGAATGAAGTCTGGTGAGTGAGCTTCACCGGTTCTGGTGCAGAAGCTGCAGATGACGCAGGGTACGGACATCCTCCCGGGCCTGTTCGATACAGGGCAACAGTGCTGCTGAATCCGTTTTATCCTCATCGTTGTCAAAGATAATTCCCGATCCGCAGTCGATATTGTCCTGCAGCCACGCAATCAGAATATCCAGCGCTGTTTCCGTGGTTAATGATTTCATGTTGTTCCTGGTTACCAGTCGAAAGTGGGTAAACCCGGCAGGCATTCAGCGCTGGCATCCAGATGAATGAGACTGACGCCATAACGCCGGATGAGTGTGACGACCAGACGACGGAACGTTTTTGACAGCCCCAGGCGTTGTCCGTTTCCGTGATATGTGCGGTACTGCAGCGTATGCCGGTAAGGGTAGCAAATGGTGGCGTGCATTCTGCTGAGGTCTGGTCAGATTCATCAACAACACGAAGGGAGTAGCCGTTATCGCAGACCATGTTAATCAGTTCAGCAAGCTCAATACCATCGACGCCAACGACAATGCGCCCCATGTTCAGTGCCTGTACGTTAACGCTGTCGGCTTCCAGTGTCAGGGCCAGTTTCATCATTTCGCCTCCGGATACTTACCCAGGGTAATGTTATTTACCGTTCTGTAATTGTCGCGGGTCATCAGGCCGGTCGCCCTGCGAGCCCGGAGGATATCGATGCTGTTTATTAACTGAGAGCGGGTACAGGCGCTGAATCCCGGCTGGTCGGTACGCACCAGCGCGTATTTTTCCACGAGAAAGTTCACCGCATCACACAGTGAAATGCCTGCCTCAATATGCTGCTCAATCACACGTTCATCGGCAAACGGTGTGTCATTCAGTGTGAGGCCATAATGCTGGTCCAGCAGTCGGATGAGCAGTGTCTGCCAGATGGTGACGGGAGACGGGCAGCGAGATACCTCCCGTACATGTGTGTCGGATAATGTTTTCATCTTAAGTTCTCTGTAACTGGTAGTGCTAAAGGTGAGAGCTTCGGGGTTATGAGGTGGTTGCGGGTGCCGGTGTCGGATAAACAGCCAGATAAACGTAACCACAGGAGCCGAGGGTGTCGGCTTCGCAGGTCAGCCCTTTTGCATACAGCGTGACGGTATGCTGATGGCGGGGATTCAGTTCACCGCTGGTGAGCATGAGTTCCAGTTGTTTCATCAGCAGCGGAAAGGCCTGGTCCAGATGGTATGCATCTACGTCGCTGAAGCGGCCTCTGATACCGGCGCGGTCGGCAAGGTAATGCAGGCGGTTACCCTCCTGCACCAGACGAGCGCCAAAACAGGGCCTCACTGTGCAGGGAAGCCCCCACCAGGGGCGGTCGTGATTGTCGTCGGGATGAGTTATCCCGGAGAGTTTGTCTGACACGATAAAATCCTCTCTGAAAAGTGGTTAAGAATGGTTTAACGATGACAGGTCAGCCGGCGCGCTGACCGGTTTCGGTGAAGATGTATGCATTGATGAGAATGGCCTCATCCACAGCGGCGTCTAAGGTCATCTGGTCGTACTCGTTTCCCGGGTGACGGAACATCAGTTCAGGGTGACACTCATCAGCCGGACATACGGGCCAAAACTGTCCTTACGGCGTTCTGCAAACACGGCAAGAACGCCGGGAATATCCTGCACTTCACGACCAGTATACGCTTCAGCACTGCCGTGCCAGCGGTACTTACCGGTACAGAACGGAAAAAGACGGGATGCAGGATGCTGTTGGTGAATACGCATGGCTTCACCACGGGTGATGATTCTCATGATGTGATACCTCTGAAGACAGAAGATAAAAGTGAAAACAGGTGTGATGTGGTGGTGACGGTGACGGGTCAGAGCAGACCGTGCTCGGCAAAGGAGAAAACCTGGCTGCCACCGACTATCAGATGGTCCGGCACCCGGATATCCACCAGGGCCAGTGCCTGTACCAGACGTTCCGTAATAAGGCGGTCTGCCTTACTGGGTGTGACTTCACCGGACGGGTGATTGTGTGCCAGCACCACGGCAGCGGCATTGTGGTACAGGGCGCGTTTAATCACTTCCCGGGGATGGACTTCCGTGCGGTTAATGGTGCCGGTGAAGAGGGTTTCACCGGCAATCAGCTGATTCTGGTTGTTCAGATACAGCACCCGGAATTCTTCACGCTCCAGTCCTGCCATGTTCAGAATCAGCCATTCCCGTGCCGCACGGGTGGAGGTGAAGGCCACGCCGGGTTCATGAAGATGACGGTCCAGGGTTTTCAGGGCCCGCTGAATAAGGCTGCGCTCGCCGGGCGTCATCGCTCCGGGCAGAAAGGAAAGCTGTTGCATGGCCTCTCTCCTCAGTCAATGATGCGCATAATGGCGCTGCATTCCGGATGCTGCAGGGCGTAATCCCGCAGCCGGTAATAATGGACCGTCATGGCATAACACTCCGTACGACAGGCATGATGACTGTACGTCATCAGACAGGCAGCAATGCCGGCGGCTTCCGGGCTCATTTCAGCGCGGTTACCGTTCATGGCATTGAACAGTACCCATGTTTCGTCATCATCGTCATCCGGTTCGGGTGCCATAAATGCCCCGCCGTTATTCAGGGTGTACAGATTCCAGATACCACCGCAGTAGTCTTCGCAAAGACGGTCCATCCAGCCGAAGACACGGGGCTCCAGGGTCACCCACTGTGGAATGAGGCCAAAATGCTGCGGCCAGAAGCTGATGCGCTGTTCATCAGGGACGGGAGTGGCAACCAGCTGAGGTGGGTTATTCCCTGATGCAGTGGTTACGGAAACAGAAGGTGTGGTGGAATTATGCGAAACGGTTGTCATGAGGTTATTCCTTATAAAAAGTAAATGAATGGAAGAAGCCCCGGGGCAGGAACAGATGTGAGTCAGGACTGCACTTTCAGTGAAACGGCATCAGCGCATGCTCTCCAGCAGCGTTTCTGCCATCACCCACAATGCGCGATTGAGCTTAATGTCGGTATCAATGCTGTGAATGGCCCGGGTATGGATACGTTTTCCTTTTGCACTGCGACCGGAAATCCCGCCTTTCAGCATATTCTCCTGGATGGTCTGATAAGCACTCCACAGGTCCTTACCGTAATCCTCCCGGCGTCGTGGTGTCAGAATGTCGGCGGTGGTGACGGGCTGATGTTCGTCACCATAACGGTAAGTCAGTGCCGCCTGTGCCAGCGCCTGGCGTGCCGGTGGCGGCAGGACCAGCGACTGCATGGCATCACGCTTCTCCTCTATCCGGTCAAACACGCCCACCACCTCGTAAGCCCCTTCAATAACTTTCTCCACCACATTTCCCCGGTGTGGAACACGCAATTCTCCCAGAGACTGACCGCAGACCAGTCCATTGGTACAAATGGCACGAAAATATCCGGGTAACATCTGGTAGCTGGATGAACCGTCATGGGAGTTGAGCAGAATAATTTCAGGGACATGCTGACCGGTTATCTGTCCGGCCCGCCGCAGACGCAGCATGTGTTTTGTGTATTCCCGGCGGCTCTGGTCGCGCACGCGGGTCTGGCAGGCAAAGAAAGGCTGAAAGCCTTCCTGCTGCAGATTTTCCAGGACGGTGATAGTGGGAATGTACGCATAGTGTTCACTGCGAGAGGTATGTCGGTTTTCCCCAAAAATACTCGGTACATGGCGCATCAGTTCTTCGTGTGTCAGCGGACGATCACGACGTATCTGGTTCGCATAACCAAAACGACTGGCTAATCTCATGATTTGCTCCTTATGAATGATTAAGCGATATCAATGAAAAAGCCGCGTCTCCCGGAGAAGACGCGGCCTGATGGGTGAAATGAATGAGGTTTATTGTCTGAGAAGCCCTTCACTGGCGAACCACGTATTAAGCTGTATTCCGGCATCGCCAGTGCAACTGACCTTCAGCATTGCGGATAACCCGCCGGAAATATGTTCACTGGTTGTTTTTGTATCTTCCCCCAAAATTAAATAAATTCATCTTAACCATCACCCAGATAATATATATCTGAAAATATTTTCAATAACACCAGACAGGAAAAAGACCACCACAGGCGGTGTAATGCCAGTCAGTTAAGCAACTGACTGGCTCTTTTTCGGGGCTGTGGGGTATTT